>WBZR01001118.1_pt1 | contig 35879 bp, 28 predicted proteins | sample 5204231 | NCBI WGS metagenome assembly WBZR01 (sample SAMN12412403, study PRJNA552823) | activated sludge metagenome | isolation source: activated sludge from anammox sidestream of wastewater treatment plant... | place: USA: Virginia | collected 2017-08 | reverse complement strand
TACGTTGCACTTCGTCTTCAGGTATATCCACCAATTCAGAAATTAGTGAAACAGAAAATCCCTTTTCAATACATTTAAGTATTGTTTCAACTTTAGCTTTATTTATTCCTTCTTCCCTTCCTTCTTCCCTTCCTTCTTCTCTTCCTTCTTCTCTTCCTTCTTTTCTACCTTCTTCCCTGCCTTCTTCCCTGCCTTCTTCCCTGCCTTCTTTTCTTCCCTTTTTCTCACCTTCTAATTTGCCGGTAAATCTGGCTGTTTCAATCACACTTTCGGAGACCTTGAAGGTGCTGAGATAATCATCATATTTTTGTTTTGACACTGGGTCCATATTGTCATATTTAAGTTGTACAGCGACTTGTGATAATCCTTTTGCCTTATAGTTGTGTGGCAATTCCGTATTCTTAAGGAAGTAAATCCACTCATCAAGTGAATTCTTTGCCACATCATCAAAGTTATTTATTTTCAACAAATAATATTCAGGAAAAATTTCATGAGGTGCCGACTTTCTAAAACGTACCTGTTGAGCTTCAGACAAATGAAGCAAATCACCATCGTGCAAGCCAACAAAATTGGTCCGGCCGATATAAATATAGTCTCTGCCATGCCCCAGATCGAAATACAGAATATTGATCGAATATACCTTCTTGACCTGAGAGTAAGGCTCCCCTTTAGAGATATATTCTGTGATGACCTTGGAGGTACTGTAAAGGCAGCGTTGAAAATATTCAATATCCTCGTAATACTGAACCTCAAAGATGATCAATTCTTCTTTCTGATTCTTACACAACAGGTCCAGACGATTAAATTTGTCTTCAGCATCCGCCTGGTTGCCTTCAGATTCCAATATCTGTTGTACTACAATTTCCTCCTTCAACAGTTCTGATAGGAAACCATTGAGAATGCCGAAGTTGGCCTTGTTTCTGAGGAGTCTTTTGATCGCCCAATCGAAGCTGACGAGGGTGCGGGTCTTCATAATGTTAAATTTTGTAGGCAAATATAAAGCTTATTTGGATTTAAACCTGTTTCCTGTTCCAAAATTTTTAATACGGTGTAAATATTATTGGCCAAACATCATTTAAAACATAAATTAACCTATTTTATTGGATAAATATAGCAAATGGGTTAATATAAGTAAATAATCAGCTATCTATCGTTAAGGCTTTTATTATGCACCATCTTATCTTTGACTCAAAATAAAACATCATTAAAACTATGGCAAGACCAGCTTGGACAGGTGTGTATCCCGCACTGTTGACACCCTTTACGAAAGATGACCAGATCGATCTGGAATTATTTGGAACAAATCTCAAGGCGCAAATTGACGCAGGAGTTTCCGGAGTGATCATTGGCGGCACTCTGGGTGAGTCAAGCACCCTCGAACATGATGAAATTATTTCAATGTTGGAATATGCCAAAGCCAATGTGGCGAATGATTTTCCGGTATTGGTCAATGTGGCAGAAGGCTCTACGCGCAATGCGATCCGTGCAGCGCAAAGCATCGAGACTCATGGTGCAGATGGAATCATGCTCCTGCCGCCTATGAGATATAAATCCGATGAGGCAGAGACCGTAGATTTTTTCACTACGGTGGCCACTTCCACCTCGCTTCCCGTGATGGTGTACAACAACCCTGTGGATTATAAAATTGAAGTGACTTTGCCGATGTTTGAAAAACTCGCTAAGATTGACAACATTCAAGCAGTCAAGGAATCTACCCGTGATGTATCGAATGTCACCCGGATGAAAAATGCCTTTGGAGACAGGTTCAAAATATTGTGCGGGGTGGACACACTTACGCTGGAAGAAATTGCCCTTGGTGCAGATGGTCTGGTTGCCGGACTGGTGGATGCCTTTCCAGCAGAAACTGTGGCTATTTTTAATCTCATGAAGGCTGGACAATATGATGAAGCCTTGAAAATATACCGTTGGTTTCTGCCATTGCTCGAACTTGACATAGTTCCCAAGCTGGTTCAGTATATCAAACTGGCTGCTACCCAAACAGGCATCGGAAGCGAATATGTCCGTGCTCCCCGAAAAATGATCACCGGTGCAGAAAGAGAAAGTGTGCTCGCCATCATCAATCGAGGATTGGCTGATCGGCCTCAATTGCCTGAGTATAAAAATCTGTGAACATGATCAAGGGAATCAACTATATCGGATTCGAAACTGTAAAAGGCACAGGCTCTACCTTCTGTGCATTCAATCTCTCGAAAGGTGAATACTTGCCTGAAATATTTTCATCTGCAAGTGATGAACAAATCGGCAGGGCTGCTGAACTGGCAGATGAGGCCTTTCATATTTATAAAAATATAAGCGTCGAAAAACGAGCGGACTTTTTGGAAGCGATTGCAGAGGCGATCTTTGAGCTTGGGGAAAGCCTTCCGTTGAGGGCACATCAGGAATCCGGCTTGCCACTCGCACGCCTGACCGGCGAAAGAGGCCGCACTGTCAATCAGTTACGGATGTTTGCCGATATCCTGAGAGAGGGTTCATGGGTGGAGGCGGTAATAGATCCCGCGATGCCGGACAGACAACCCCAGCCTAGGCCGGATATCCGAAAGATGTCACTGCCTTTAGGCCCTGTAGCGGTTTTTGGCGCAAGTAATTTTCCTTTGGCCTTTTCAACAGCAGGGGGAGATACCGCAAGCGCACTGGCTGCCGGCAATCCGGTAATCGTCAAGGCCCATCCCGGTCATCCAGGTACCAATGAACTAGTTGCATCGGCCATCATCTCAGCAGCGCAAAAGACGGGAATGCCCAATGGAGTTTTTTCTTCCATTATCGGCAACCAGATTGAGACAGGTATACAGCTGGTCAAGCATCCACGTGTCAAAGCTGTGGGTTTTACCGGCTCTTATCAGGCGGGAATAAGTTTGGTAAGAATCGCTGCTGAAAGACCTGAACCAATTCCAGTCTTCGCTGAGATGGGCAGCATCAATCCGGTAGTTGTCCTCCCGGGTATTTTAGGCAAAGAGACGGACAAAATCGCCGGACAACTAGCCGCTTCAGTTACCTTGGGAGTCGGTCAATTCTGCACGAATCCCGGCTTGATCTTTATCATAGAAAGTGAAAAATCCGAAGATTTTATCTCTATATTGAAGGAAAAAATGGCCGCCACCCCACATGACACCATGCTCAATCAGGGCGTATGCCGATCCTATTATCAAAGACGCGATGAACTTGCTTCCAAGACCGGCACTACAACTGTATTGCAGGGCGATAATCTGGCCGAAACCGGACAAGGCACCTCAGCGCTATACAGGGTTGAAGGGCACCGCTTTATAAGTGATGATGACCTACAGTTTGAGGTTTTTGGCCCATTGACATTAGTCGTTGTCTGTCGCGATCAAAAGGAATTGAAAGAAGCTATCCGACATTGTCACGGACAGTTGACCGGAACGATTATGGGTATTCCTGAGGACCTGGAGCGATTCCGGAATTGTATCATGGCCTTGCAGGAAAAAGTAGGCCGTCTGATATTCAATGGGGTGCCTACAGGAGTCGAGGTGTGCCATGCCATGATCCACGGAGGACCATTTCCTGCATCGAGCAATAGCCAATCTACCTCAGTCGGCGCCGATGCGATCAAGCGATTCGCCAGGCCGGTGTGCTTTCAGGATTGTCCCGAGGAATTGCTTCCTGATGAGCTGAAGGATGGCAATCCGATGGGCATCTTCAGAAAGGTCAACGGTGTGTGGGGCCGACATTGATCGGACTGAACCCGAAACATATTGGTTGAGCTTAACAGGATATCCGATTCGGATCAGCAAATTCCATTTACTCATAAAGTAAAACTGATTTATACCAAGATTCCTGAAAAATAGCGGACTTTAACTTCTCGGATCATTGATCAGGGCAAAGGCGTAATTCATCTGTACCAGGGTGATGATGGCTATGCTAATGTATGGACTGATGAAGCAGAACAAGGCACCGATAAAATACAGCGACTGCGCAATGATAATTCTCGTCCTCAGCGGCTTATTCACCAGCTCCCGATTTTCTTCCGATACAAAGCGGTGACGGTAAGCATACGCCCAATGAATATACAGAAGCAAGCCCATCAGAAAGATATTCAGCCAGTAAATACCCAATGGAAACTTATACTCAACATAGTTGCCAAGAAAAGAGGTGGAAAAGGGAAGAATGATTACGGTAAGCAAAAACAGAAGATTAATCCAACTTAAATTCCGATCACTTTTTTCAATATATTTGTACTGGGCGGAATGTCCCATCCAGAATATCCCCGTAGTCATAAATGCCATAAAAGCCACCAAAAATTTTGGACCTAAAGCCAGAAAGGCATCGACGAGTTGCTTTTCTGAATTGACCGCTTCCATCACCGGAACACGAAGGTCAAGCGCCAGCAAGGTCAGGGCTACACTGAATACTCCGTCGCTAATCGAGATCAATCGGCCGGTATCCTTTCCGGCAATCATGTTGTAGTGACTTTTGGGCATGCTAACCTTGTTTTATAAGTATTGATTTAAATAACAAATTTACATTTTTAGGAAAAATTATGAAAGCACTTTTATTTTTGGCTTGGATTCAGAAAAATGATGTCCGATATAAATTTTAAATATTTTCCGATATGATACATTTCGATGGCTGTTCAATTTCATCCCTGATGATCCACCGTGTGGGTAACAAATCTCTCGAAGAAGGGTATAAGCTCACTGATAAGCCCATCGGGACGGATCCTGAATTAATGGCAATTCTGCGACCTTATTTTACTTCAATGCTGACCGGCGACGAATTATTTTGTTTTACCAATGAAGTCAATCTCGACCAGAACGAAGTCTGCCATCTGGCGGGTAGAATTTTTGCCGACCCGGACTCCCTGGCCGAACACAGCAGGGCTATCACAGCTCACCTGTACAATCAGAGTACCCATCCGCGTATCAAGTCCGGCGAGCTTTACATTGCCTATTTTAAGGATGTGGTCATGGATGATGAGGTCACGTCAGCCATCGGTATCTTCAAGTCCGAGTCGAGGGAAACTTTCCTGCAAGTAAATTTTTCGGCCGACCTTGCCGATATCTCTCACTCCGAAGGAATCCCGTCCCGACGTCCAGATAAGGCATGCATGATATTCAACGTGGCATCGGAAGAAGGATACAGGGTGGCGATTTTCGATCATCTCAACAGGTCGTCAGAAGCCGGATTCTGGAGGGATGACTTCCTCAACCTCAGGCCTGTAAGCACCGATTATTATCAGACAAACTATATGCTCGACGTCACCAAACAATTTGTCACCAAACGGCTTACAGAGGAACACGAACCCACTAAGGTCGATCAGATAGAATTGCTCAATCGCTCTGTGGATTATTTTAAGAACAATGAAACATTCGATCGGGGAGAATTCAGTGCTGCGGTATTTGAGGATAATGATGTGAGGTCTTCATTCCTCCAATTTGAAGCAGAACAAGAGGCCGACGGAAGGATGAGAGCCGACGAGACCTTCAGCATTTCCATACCGGCCGTCAAAAAGCAAAGCCGTAGTATTCGCAGCATTATCAAACTGGACAAGAATTTCCATATCTATGTGCACGGCGACAAGGATCTTATCGAACAAGGCATCGATGAGAATGGTCGCAAATTCTATAAAATCTATTACGAAAGCGAATCATGAAGCATCCGGGCAAAGTGGCATGAAAGAATTCAGTGCTCAGGGTGACATTTTGTAGTGTAAATAAATTCCAGATCTCAGTGGTTGAAAGTATATTGAGGGATCAAGCCAATTTGACGTGAATAGTTACGTAAAACAAGGCGTACAAACACTCTTTTTCATCAAAGCCATCAATTCACGGAAGATTTTTTCTGATGGAACAACCAGGGGAGGAGGTCTTTTTCTGCAAAGGCCTTGTCCCAGGAATTATGATTGGCCTCAGGAAATTCGGTATAGCGAGGGAAGCCACCCTTGAAAATAATCTCCTGGACCATATTTCGGCTGTATTTCGGCAAAACGATATCGTCCTTTGCTCCATGAAAAACCCATACAGGTACTTTTTGAGCAAATGCCGGTACAAACTCAAGGTCTCCGCCCCCACAAATTGGAACAGCAGCGGCAAACCACTCCGGGTGCCTGCTTATAGCCTCAAATGTACCCATCCCTCCCATGGAAAGGCCCATGATATAGACTCGGTCCGGATCGACATGAGGTAGTTGGAGATAACTTCGGATGAGCTCAAATACGGATTCCAGGGACTTGGTAGGCTTATCCCGAAAGTCAAACCGAAAGGGATCCTCTTTGTCATTCCGGTCGATATCCACTTTTGCCCAGTATTCATTGGCGGGACATTGTGGAAATAATACAAAAGCAGGATATTTTCTCCTGTTCTTCTTTTCATCAAAGAGTTTTGCACCATGAAGCAATTGGCTCTTATTGTCGCTGCCTCGTTCACCGGCACCATGGAGGAAAATGATGAGTGGGTACTTTTTCGATTTCTTTATTTTGCGTGGCTCCAGTTTTTGAAACATGATCATACTCCCGTCGCGGCAGGTAAATTCTTCTGCTGTAAAATGCTTTTGCCCGGAAAGAATAAAGGTCAATCCAAATATCATTAGAAATGTCAAGAAAAAATACTTCATATCAGCGTCAAATTATTTTACAAAGATTATAAAATTACCGGAGCAATCATTCATTTATTTCAAAAGAACAGGCCGAATTCCAAACCAATAATTCCCTTATTTCATGACGCATTTACAATAAATAAATTATAAAACATCTTTATATATATTAAACAATTTCTATCACAGATAAAATATTGTTGTATATAAATAAATAATATGTTTGCAAACACTTGCTTTGAATTTTTCGTTATCGTATCTTTGTAGCTTGTGTGTGAATCAGAGCGGGGGTGTTGCTGCGTGATTTCAGCTGCATTTCTGATAGCACATTCTAACCGTAGTATAGTCTTATGTTCTCAAAAGTAATTGTTCAGGGTCGATTAGACTTTGGAAACACGAATACCTATGACAAAGCTCTGAAGTTGTACACACAACGGAAGGATGTCTATTATAAGAATGAAGTTATTTTCAATAAGACGGAGGAGTGCTTTGACGAGGAAAAGATGATATTCTTTGTGAAGCGTTTCAACAATCTTGTGTCGGATAAGTATTGGCGGAATACAGTACATCTTTTGAAGAACCTGGCAGAATATTCCCTTACAGGCAGGGTGGAAATGTGGATGATGGTCGATGGCAAATTAATTCGGCATGAACAGATCAGACCTTCCAGTGATAAAAACATTGTTGCTTCCTTCTATAAAGCCAATGAGATAGTCAATGAAAACGGAGATCTTTCCAAAGCGATGAAGATTCTGGATGGCATCATCGAAAAATATGAAGGACATTCCATGGCATATGCATTGGAAGGCAGAATAGCTGCAAAGCAAGGCAATATCGCTCTTGCTACGAAAAAATTTGATAAAGCCATAGAATTGGATCCTTATCTGACTGAAGCCTATCTTTGGAAAGGGAAAATGCTTATCCGTGAAGAAAAATACAAGGAGGCACTGCCTGTTTTGGAAAAAGTAACTGAATGTTCCATCGCTCACCAGAACATCCATTGGGTGGGCCGTAGGTTGAAAGGCAAATGCTACTTCCATCTTGGAGATTATGAAAAAGCCATCTTCGAATGGAAATTATTTACCAAGCGGCCATTTGAAAAAGGAAACTCCAATCAATACTGGAAGCGAATGGTGACATTTAGCCTCGGAAAGGCGTACCTGCATACCAATCAAAATGCTGAAGCAATCCTGTCCTTCAATAATGCACTTGAGCTGGATCCACTTTTTGAATCGGTCTCAGAACAGGAAATCATGAAGTACAAAGCTATCGCAGGCAGCGGCCAAGAAGAAAATAGCGGCAATAAGAAGTCGGCCCGCAAATCGACTGGCGTCAAAGTAACTGCCTGAAAGAGTAATCCTTTTTCCTGATATCTTCCGGAAATTCATATCATAACAGTAACTCTGCAGAGCAAGAAGTCTGCCGTAACTGAATGGATTGATATTGTCCACTCAAATCGCCGATTAAGGAGATCGCCATTTCTACAATCTTTTTCTCCACTGATACAGGCTACCTGCCAAATTTTAGTATTTTTGCAGCCAAAAATTAATAAAAACATGGATCATAAGCCGACATCCCATCGTAAATCTAACAAATCCGACCTTTTCCAATCACATGACTACTATGCAGTCGATGAATTGCTGACCGAAGACCATCTTCTGGCACGTGAAGCTGTCAGGGCATGGGTAAAGCAGGAAGTCAGCCCGATCATCGAAGATTACGCCAATCGTGCTGAATGCCCGACACATCTATTTAAAGGTCTGGGTGAGATTGGCGCTTTCGGTCCCAGCATCCCGGCAGAATACGGGGGTGGTGGGATGGACGAAATCGCATATGGTGTCATCATGGCCGAATTGGAGCGCGGAGATTCCGGTATCAGATCTATGGCTTCAGTTCAGGGAAGTCTGGTGATGTACCCTATCTTTCGCTATGCAAGTGAAGAACAAAAAAGAAAATATCTCCCCAAGCTGGCAACCGGAGAGTTGATCGGTTGTTTTGGACTTACCGAACCGGATCACGGCTCTAACCCGGGAGGCATGGAGACTACCATCGTGGATGACGGCGATGCTTATATTCTCAATGGTGCAAAAATGTGGATTACCAACTCACCGGTGGCGGATATCGCAGTAGTGTGGGCCAAAGACGAAGAAGGTGTGGTTCGCGGTATGGTAGTGGAAAAGGATATGCCCGGATTCAGTGCACCCGAGATCCATGGCAAATGGTCACTTAGAGCTTCTATCACAGGAGAACTGGTATTTTCAGATGTGAGAGTGCCCAAAGCAAATGTCTTTCCGGATATCAGAGGCTTGAAAGGCCCGCTATCCTGCCTGTCAAAAGCCCGTTACGGCATCGCATGGGGTGTTCTGGGTGCAGCTTTGGATTGTTATGACAGTGCGCTGAGATATTCCAAGGAAAGAATTCAATTCGGAAAGCCGATTGGTCAATTCCAGCTTACCCAAAAGAAACTGGCTGAGATGATTACGGAGATAACTAAGGCGCAACTCCTGGTATGGCGACTGGGCACACTGGCTAATCAAGGGAAAGCCACACCGGCTCAGATCTCCATGGCAAAGAGAAATAATGTCAACATGGCACTCGAAATAGCAAGAGAGGCGCGACAAATACACGGTGGTATGGGCATCACCAACGAATATCCAATCATGAGGCACATGATGAATCTCGAAACAGTCCTGACTTACGAAGGTACTCACGATATCCATCTGCTGATTACCGGAATGGATGTTACCGGATTAAATGCATTTTCCTGATATATTTTAGGCAAACCGATAATAACAAGTGCCATTATGGCTCTGAGCAAGTGAACCGAATTCCTGTTTTTGCTGTTATTCACTTGTTAAAAATGTCGCCGGATACGTTAAACACGGTTGATTATCGTTTTAGAGGTACTGTTGACAATAGACCATGAAAGAAATCTTTTTGATGTCACAAAAACATCCAAAGAAAATAATCGGAAGCATTTTATTCATTTTCCTGGCGATGACGGTAAGTGCCCAGGAGGTGATTAAACTGACCAACCCTTCCTTTGAAGATGTCCCCGGACACAGCAGACCACCGGTAGGCTGGCGGGATTGCGGTGCATTTCTTTTCCCGGGAGAAAGTCCTCCGGATGTTCAACCGAGCGGGTCTTGGGAGGTTCGAAAACCGGCAAGTGACGGAGATACCTATTTGGGAATGGTGGTGCGTGAAAACGATACCTGGGAGTCTGTATCGCAACAGTTGTCCGGGACATTAAAGAAAGGAAAGACTTATACTTTTGAGCTTTATTTATGCACTTCTGAAGTGTATATGAGTTTTACTAAGGCAAACAGGACAACAGAATCCAATTATACTACGCCGGCCAAACTTAGGATATGGGGTGGTAACAGTTTATGCAGTAAGGAAATATTGCTGGCCGAGAGCCCTTTGATTACAAATAATGCCTGGAGAAAATTCAATTTTACTTTCAAGCCCACCAAAAATGTGAATTATATCGTTCTGGAGGCATTCTACAAGACACCAACCCTTGTTCCATACAACGGTAATATCCTTGTGGATAACGCCAGCAATATCGTCGAAGTCGTCAAGGAACCACCTGTGACTGTCAAGGAGTTGACCCAGAAGGTAACTGCGGGCCAGATCATCAAGCTGGACCAGCTCTTCTTCAAGGCGGATAATTCCACATTGGACAAAAACAGTCATAATGTACTCAATGAGGTTGTTGGCTTTATGCAAAAGAATGCCAATGTCAAGATTGAAATTGGCGGTCATACCAATGGCGTACCATCTGAAGAATATTGTCAGAAATTATCAACAGCCCGAGCAAAAGAAGTGGCTGAATATATTATCAGCAAAGGCATCGACAAAAACAGAGTTACCTATAAAGGTTATGGTAAAAGCAAACCTATCGCATCCGACAGAACGCCTGAAGGACGAAAGAAAAATCAAAGGGTAGAAATAAAAATCCTCAGTACCTGATAGAAAGCATTCCCTTGTTATATGTCACTCCTTATAGCCGGACTCATGTACTGAAGCCACTGCCCGACCGCTAGGATCCTTCATTTTCTTGAATGCTTCATCCCATTCCAGAGCCACAGCAGTGCTGCATGCGACGGATGCCTCAAAAGGAACACAGGCAGCTTCTTCGCTACCCGGGAAGTGTTCGGCGAAGAGAGAACGATAATAATATTCTTCCTTGGTTGTCGGTGTGTTGAGCGGGAATCGATGAGATGCGTTATTCAGTTGCTCGTCAGTAACTCTTTCAGCCGTAATCAGCTTAAGAGTGTCTATCCAGTTGTAACCTACGCCGTCCGAAAACTGTTCCTTCTGTCTCCATGCTACTTCGTGAGGAAGATAGTCTTCAAAGGCTTTTCTAAGAATGTATTTTTCAATCTTGCCATTACCGGCCATCTTATCCTTCGGGTTGATATTCATGGCCACATCCATGAATTCCTTGTCCAGGAAAGGCACCCTGCCTTCAACACCCCAAGCAGCCAAAGATTTATTGGCCCGTAAGCAATCATAAAGGTGCAACTTACCCACTTTTCGCACGGTCTCTTCGTGAAAGGCTCTGGCATCAGGCGCTTTGTGAAAATACAGATAACCACCGAATATTTCATCAGAGCCTTCACCGGAAAGTACCATCTTGATGCCCATTGACTTGATGACCCGTGCGAGCAGGTACATCGGCGTGCTGGCTCGTATCGTGGTGACATCGTAAGTCTCGATATGATAGATCACGTCAGAGATCGCATCCAATCCCTCCTGAACAGTGAAGTGTATCTCATGGTGGACGGTTCCAATATGTTCTGCCACTTTCCTGGCTGCTGCCAGATCGGGTGAATCCTTCAGTCCAACGGCAAAGCTGTGTAATTGAGGCCACCAGGCATCCTTCAAGTCCTCAGTCTCGATCCTGCGTGCTGCATACTTCTTGGCTATTGCACTGACGATGCTGGAGTCAAGGCCGCCCGAGAGTAAAACACCATATGGCACATCTGACATCAATTGCCGATGGACAGCGTCTTCAAATGCGGTCCTCAGTTTCTGAATATCGGTCTCATTGTCCTTGACGTTATCGTATTCCATCCAATCGCGCTTATACCATTGCTTTAATTCTCCATCTTTGGAATACAGATAATGACCCGGCAAAAATTCCTGTATCTTGTTGCATACACCGCTCAAGGCTTTCATCTCTGAAGCTATGTAAAAATTGCCATACTCATCCCATCCCATATAAAGCGGAATGATGCCCATGTGATCGCGCGCAATCAAATAGGTATCATTGGCATGGTCATACAAGGCAAAGGCAAAAATGCCGTTCAGATCTTCAATGAAGTCGATTCCTTTCTCCTGATACAGCGCAAGGATTACTTCACAGTCTGACTGTGTCTGAAATGTATAAGGGATTGTGAGGTTTTTTTTGAGTTGCCGGTGATTGTATATTTCCCCGTTTACCGCCAGCACGACAGCACCATCGGGGCTGAACAGCGGTTGCTTGCCGGAAGTTGGATCGACTATGGAAAGTCTTTCGTGGGCAAGAATGGCATTATTGGATGCAAAGATACCGGACCAATCAGGACCGCGATGCCTTTGCTTTCTGGACATTGCCAACGCCTTGGCGCGAAGGGAGTCAGGGCTTTGCCTGAGGTCGAAGATTCCTAGGATTCCGCACATTGGATTATAATTTTAGAGCGCAAAGGTAGTTATTTCCGAAATATCCTGATACAAATGGTATCCAGTAGTTCATTGGGCGAATTGGATACATGATTAGGAATGATTAACTTTGTCACAATGCCATCATTGTTGCGTAAATGCAAATATAGCATACTCTTTTTCTGAGGAATTTTGATGTTGTGAAATTCCTGACAATGTGGTAATTTGTGAATTTTATTTATCAACTAAAAAAAATATTTATAAAACTATATCCATTTATTTTATGCCTATTTTTATCTGCTTTGGCAAACGGACAAAAACATAGTATTTCAATATATTATAAGCCGTCACTCACTTATTTTGGTAAACAAACTCAAAGTTTTAACACAATTGACTTTACCTCTCGTAGTGGCAACCAAACATTTAATAGTTCAGTCGGTATTTTATACGGTTACAAATTAACTTCACGGTTGAGCCTTGCCACAGGATTAGAATATGCTCAGCAAGGGCAAAATATTAAATTAAATGTCAATAGAAATTTTCCAATCAGTACAAGGATTTTAAAAATTGAACTTGATTATTTGAGAGTTCCTTTTATAGTTAATTATTCTATGGCGCAGATGGACAAGTCAGAGTTGGGTATTTATTCAGGAATTAGCTTTGGTGCTGAAATTAAACGCAAGGACAACTATCAGGATATTTTATTTGAAGATATTCTAATACCTAAAGCTGAAAAAAGATATAAAACTCAAGACTGGGCAATACCTTTGGGAATTAATTATAGAATGGAACTTACACCGAACGTATTTGCAAATTTTGGTGCAGAATATCTTATTGGTCTAACTAATGCATTTACAGAAAATGAAAATTATAAGTATGGTGTGCTATCATGGTTTGACAATTCAAGACAAAGTAGATTGGCTCTAAATATTGGTATTTCTTTTAACTTGACAAACTAAAAGTAGCTATTCAGCTGTTAAGAAATATGAAGGTCACTATACTCCTGATAGGAACAAGTTCACTTTTTCTTTTTCCATCGCGTCTGTACCAACTGTCCGGGGAAATTGAAGGTGCGAAAAGATTTGCGTGCTATGTAATATAAATTTGTAGTAGATCTCAATTCCAGTTCATAGTTATTTGAGGCTTATAGAAGGTGCAAAGCAATTTGATGTGAATGGTTACAAATAAAACGACATACGACATTTATTTGCGCCAGTAGATGACGGCGAATATATCCTCCTTAGTTCTATTATCAGATATACATTAGTCTGACTGCATCCGGCTTATCAGTATAGATTGTCTATTGCAACTTCGGTCGGCTGCTGTTCGGGGCAGGACATTCAAGGCGCTGTATTTCGCAATGGTGTGGTCATGGTAAGGCTAATAAGCCGTATAAAATAAAAAGCCGGACGTGCCGGCTTTCAAAAAATCAAATACTTACTTCTTTTTTATATCAGTTGAATTCACTGCCAGGATGATATCTCTTGACTAAATGCAGCGTATTGATGTCGGTATGATGCATTTCCATGCCACCCAGAGCTGCCAGTTTCAACACAAGATCCGAAGAATGTGTCAGTGTGCCGTCATCATTGAATTGGAAGACGCTTTCAAAACTGATCAATTCAGCCCTTTCGAGCAAATACTTGTTTTGGAGGATACCATAAGCGGGATCTCCCGGCGTAGCCTTGAAGTGGATCTTCTTATCCCTTGGTCCTGCAGTCGCACCTGCCTGGATGGCAATACCACGACCGAAGACGACGGTTCTGATCACCTGACCGTTGGCCTTGTCCCACAACAGATAGCCAATTTCATCGTGAAATGGGTTCATTGCTTCCTCGCCATGTCTCCAAGCAACCGAAGAATATTTCAGGCCTTCGATAAATTGCTTTCCATTATTTTGTGTTGGAATAGGCTTGAACCAGGCTTTTTCAAAATAGCTGGTCTTTTCAGTTATATCATCATCATTATGATAGGAAAGATCTACTCCGATATTTCCCTCCCACTCGCCTACCAGTGGAGTCAATGGACCCAATGCCTGAGGCCCTAAAATTTCATTTGCCATAGTCACTTTTTGTTTTATTCTTGATATTTAAAATTAAATCATTTTCTACATCAACTAATTGATTTCTCTTTACGCAATATCTGTCGATAACGCTCGTCACAGTATATCAACGAATGTGGAAAAGGAAAGTTTTCAACCAGTTATTCCCTTCGAAAGATTTATCTAAAACATGGGTAATCTGCCTACTTTTCACGAGCCAGACCGAGCTTACTCAACAAATATTGCTCACTGATTCCGAACATATCCATCCAGGTGTATATCTCCTGTTTGGCTGCTTCGTTGATCTTGCCATGATATTGAGCAGTGATCATGATATTTTTCGGTGTATGCTCGATATTCACAAATTCCATGATCTTGACCTGATAACCGAGATAACGAAGGATATTGGCCCGGATCAGATCCGTGAGATCGCTCGCCCAACGTTCCTGAATGATGCCATAGCGGAAAAGGCAGGAGGTCAGTTCATTGCGTTCCATCGACTTTCTGACCTGCTTGTGGCAGCATGGGGCGACAACAATGACCTTGGCTTTTCGCTCGATTCCATAGAGTATAGCGTCGTCGGTAGCCGTATCACAGGCATGCAGGGCAATCAGGATGTCAGGATGAATGTCCCTGTTTTCTTCGATTCGGCCGTGGACAAACTCCAGTCCATCATAGCCTATTTCCCGTGCGATATTGTTGTTGTTGCGGATGACGTCCGCTTTGATATCGATTCCCGAGGTATGTACCTGTCGGAATCCTACTCCCTTCAAAAAGCGATGCATCGCAAAGGTAAGATATCCCTTTCCACAACCCATATCGGCTACTTCCAACGGCATATCCTTGTCCAGGCCTTCCGTAAGCGGTGCGAACAGCTCGATATAACGGCTTATCTGGCGGTATTTTTTAAATTGATCCTTGATGATCGTGCCGGTAGAGGAGCTGATGCCAAGATGTCGCAGGAATGGCTCGTCCGGCGGAATAATATATTGTTTTTCCTTATTATGTACCGGGAGTGCAATTATTTCTTTGGTTAGTTGCTTCCACTTCAGGGTGACAAAGCCCCGTTTGGAGATCAGCAGGTGGCCTTCGCGATGTGACGTCACTATATGGGCGTAAAAGAAATGTTGACGTATGCTTTGACTCGCAAAAGCCAGAAATTCAGCCTGTGTAAAGTTCTTCGTATCCTCTCTGTCATTAAATCGAACGACCATCTGAGTCATGGATTCTTTCCTGATCATTACCGGCCGGAAATAAAGGCTTTTGATCTTCCCGTTCTTCTCCCTTGGTTTGCTCAGTGTAAGGGAAGCAAGGTTATTGGCCTGTGTGGCTTCAGCAAGTGCATTCAGGAATTCGTCAGTTTTATCGGTTTGCTCCATTTGACTTCAAAGGTCTTGATTTTTTCTGACAAATCGGCGTTTGTTGTAATTATTCTCCCAACCAAAAAGATAATCAGGCGATTTTTCCGGTATTACAATGATATAATTTAATTCTGATGCGAAATTATATGATTTGCTTGATTCTTATTTGATGTAAATAGTTACCCTTTGTCAGGCAGTCAAGAATTATCTTTACCATTTCAAACAAGTCAAGCCACATTGAATACAAGAGAAAGTGAAATCAGGCACAACCTTAATGTCATCCACGAACGCATCAGGACGGCATGCAGAATAGGCAACAAGTCGGAAGATGATGTCAAATTGCTACTAGCCACCAAGACCGTTTCGCCGGAGGATATCCGCACCGCAGTGGAGGCGGGAGCCACTTTGATCGGAGAGAACAAAGTTCAGGAATTTACTTCCAAGGCTGATGCACTGGCTGACCTTAGTATTACGAGGCACTTTATCGGACATTTGCAGCGCAACAAGGTAAAGGAAGTCCTGCGGCATGTACAATGTATCGAGACCATCGACAATCTCGTACTTGCCGAAGAGGTGGACAAACGAGCCGGGGCAATAGGGCGCAATGTGGAAGTGATGATCCAGGTCAACACGTCATTTGAACCCAGCAAATTCGGTGTCGCGCCCGAAGATTTGCAGGAATTGGCTGACCGGATCATGGCAATGAGAAATGTGACGCTGACAGGACTGATGACGATCGGGCTCAATGCAGAAGTGATAGAGGATGCGCGGCCTTCCTATAAGCTGCTGAAGGAATTGGGCAATACATTAAATGATAAATATATCGAAAGGCCGATCCGGGAATATTCCATGGGAATGAGTGGTGATCTGGAGATCGCCATCGAAGAAGGGGCAACGATCATCCGGGTGGGGAGTGCCGTCTTTGGTGCCAGAATCTATCATTGAAGCACAAAATTAAAGTAGGAGATAATCGGTCTTTATTCCTTATGTCATTCGATTTTTCATTGAGTTTCGCAATTCAAATCATCAAAACACCGCATTGGGCTATCATGTTTTGCCATAGTTTAACCAATGCTGAAAATCTTGAAATGAATGCCAAATATTTTATAACCCACCATTTTGCCTTAAATAAATACCCGGAAATCCCGATTTCATTCTTAAATTAATAATATCTTTGCGCACATTCAATTTTTACGACATGCAATTTTCACTTACTGAAGAACAATTGGCGGTACGAGATACAGCCAGAGATTTTGCCCAGAAAGAATTATTACCGGGTGTCATAGAACGGGACAGCAAAATGATTTGGCCGGCTGAACAGGTCAGAAAGATGGCTGAACTCGGTTTTCTCGGCATGATGGTCTCTCCGGAATACGGCGGTGGCGGTATGGATACCATTAGCTACGTGCTTGCGATGGAAGAAATCTCAAAGGTGGACAACAGTTGCAGTGTGTTGATGTCAGTCAACAACAGTCTTGTGTGTTGGGGTCTCGAGGCTTATGGCACCGAAGAACAAAAACAAAAATACCTGACTAGGCTGGCAACAGGGGAGATCATCGGCTCCTTCTGCCTGAGCGAGCCGGAAGCCGGTTCGGATGCAACCAGCCAGCGAACTACGGCAGTCGATATGGGTGACCATTATTTGCTCAATGGCACCAAGAATTGGATTACCAATGGTGGAAGTAGCAAGATTCACTTGGTGATTGCGCAGACACATCCGGAAAAGGGGCACCACGGAATCAATGCATTCATTGTCGAGACAGGCTGGGACGGAGTCGTAATAGGTGCAAAGGAAGACAAGTTAGGCATACGCTCATCCGATACCCACACCATCATGTACAATGATGTGAAGGTGCCAAAGGAAAATCGTATTGGCGAGGATGGATTTGGATTCAAGTTTGCGATGAAGGTGCTTTCAGGAGGCCGCATAGGCATTGCTTCTCAGGCATTGGGTATCGCTGCCGGCGCTTTCGAGCTTGCCACCGCATATAGTAAGGAAAGAAAATCATTCGGTAAGGAAATATTCAACCATCAGGTCATCGCATTCAAGCTGGCTGACATGGCAACTGAAATTGAGGCCGCCAGATTGCTCGTACATCGTGCTGCCTGGCTGAAGGATCAACATTTGGACTACAACACCGCATCAGCCATGGCTAAACTGTATGCTGCAGAGACAGCCATGAAGACCACCGTTGAAGCGGTACAAGTCCATGGCGGTTACGGATATGTCAAGGAATATCACGTGGAGCGTTTGATGCGTGATGCCAAGATTACCCAAATCTACGAAGGGACTAGCGAAATCCAGAAACTTGTCATATCCCGCAGCGTCATCAATGGTGAACTATATCTTCCGGGTTACGTTGTATAGTACACAAATCAAACGCTGAATATTGGCTATCTTTGAAAAAGGTTCGATGTATGCCGGCACCTATTTTGGTATTCCGGTGAAGATTCATTGGACTTTCGGCTATATCATCTTTTACATCATTTATTCCGGATATCAGGACAATATGGGCCTGCAGGGAATGTTTTGGTTCGGGTTATTCATCCTGAGTCTTTTTCTTTGCGTTATCCTGCACGAATATGGACATGCCCTTACAGCGCGGAGATACGGAGTACACACGGCAGATATTATCCTGACGCCATTGGGTGGAATAGCCCGATTGACAAAGATGCCTGACAAGCCGGCGCAGGAACTGGTAGTAGCTCTTGCGGGACCATTGGTCAATGTCATCATAGCCGGTCTGCTATTTGTAGGTTTATATTTTGGCTTCAGATACAACCCATTTATCATTGATGCAGAGAATGCTTATAACTTCTCCGGCAATCCGGGAGGCTTTTTCAGTATGCTCATGCTAACCAACATAGTCTTGGTCGTTTTCAATCTTTTGCCTGTATTTCCCATGGATGGTGGTCGTGTACTACGCAGCCTCATCGCCATGAAAGCGAGTAAAGTCCGCGCCACATTGATTGCTGCCAGAATCGGGCAACTTTTCTCCTTGTTCTTTGTAGGTTACGGTATCTATAGTGGCAACCTGATTCTTGCACTGATCGGCCTCTTCATCTTTCAGAGTGCTTATATGGAATATCGCTATACCAAAGCCGACAACCTCATGCAGTCCTCTACCGTCGAAGGCCTTGGCTATGTGGAATACGATACCTTTCAGGCGGATGATCTGATAGTCAATTGTAAAGAATTGATGAAATATTCGGAGCAACCTTTTTTCCCCATCCTTTCATCTGAAAATATTCTGGGCAGCGTGTCCAGAGACGACATCATCCACTCCGACCTCCTGTACAGACCTGTCAGTGAGCTGCCGATGAAGCCTGTGCCCCGGATTCCGGCTGATACAAACTGGATGACTTGTTATCAGATATTCTCAAAAGATCAGGCAGATATCATCTTTCTGCTGAAGGATGGTGCCAGGCCCACCATACTGGATAAGTGGGTCTTTTACCAACAGTTGGAAGATAAAAAACTGATCAAGAAAGGCAGAATGTAATCTGCTTTGCACAATGATCCTTAATCGGAATTATTGCCCAGTGTCCATTCCAGTGCCTTGACCTTAGTGGCTCTGAATATGGTGTTGTGTTTCTCTGCTGGTTCATCAGAATAATTCCATCGCAGATTGGGCGGAGCTGCATGCTTGAGTGCCTCTGCCATTTGCCTTGTGTAAGGATAAATGTCTGCAACAGATGAGCCGGCAAACCATAATCGCTTTGCATCTTTAGGAAAATGCTTGAGATATTCGGCAGTACCATTGGTCATTGTGTGCTTATTCCACCACAGGGATGGATCGAAGGCGATGTAATTGTCAAACATATCCGGCGCCATGAGGAAAGTCTCCATGATGAAGAGTCCGGCAAGGGATTCGCCGATGATGCTTCTATGTCCGTTGGTCCTGTATTTTGAATTTATTTCGGGAAATAATTCGTCACGGATGAAGTTCCTGAATGTCTCAGATCCGCCGACGACTGGTGCAATCTTCTTGTCCCGCTTGACCGTCGTAGGCCCTGTCAAGTCCCGTCTTCTTTGGGTATTGGGGATACCGACCAAAATCATGGGCGGTATCTTACCGGCATGTATGAGCTCAGCCAGTGTATTTGCGATGTGTGGGAAATCTTCTGTGATGGCACCATCCGGCATATACATGACGGGATAAGTCGCTTTGCTGATGTCATAACCGGGAGGCGTCCATATATTGATCGGGCGGGCTTCTCCAATTATTTTCGATTGGATGACCAGACTGTCGTATGCAGGGATGGCATCCTGAGCATTTCCTGTATGGATGATTGAAAAAAATGCCATTAGGCGGAATATTTTATGCCAAAATCTTGTCATCTTACTTTTTGATACTTTGGTTTATTTCCGTCAAATATAGAAACTTCGGGCTTCCCACAAAGAAATAAATGAAACATGACAGGCAATCCTGCTCATCTCCTCCTCTTTCATCATTCAATCCCAATCTGTCAATGCTCAAACATGATACACATTGTCTGAAACTTATTCAATCTCCCTTCAGATGAAAAATTCCAAAAAATATCGACAACTTCTTTGTTATTTTACCGACTCAAAACCAATTGCATGTCACAACGGCCAAGCTTATTCAGACAATATACGCGGGAGCTGCCGCGCACTATTGCCCTGATTTTTATTGCGGCCTGCACCTTCATGGCTATTTTTGCCTATCTCATCACCAACGACAAAACACCGGATGTCAACGAGCAAATCTCCGGCATTGGTCTCAAACAACCGGGATTTAAAGTAACCTTGCTGGCTTTTCCAAAGGTTGGTGTGGCCGGCAAGCCTTCTTTTTTGGGATTTTTGTTGAATGGCCGTGAGGATGATTACCGCTATGTAGCCGTGTCCGATTATCGGATCGATGGTGACAGCTTGAAATATAGTCCTTATGACGAAGGAGCTCCCACCGGTGGCCTGCCTGTGACTACGATACACAAGGTCAAATGGTTGCTGGGGGATGAAGTGATGAATATCGATAAATCCGGTCAACAATTCACAATAACCATGGAGGATGGCCGCCAAATCCATCTGAGCGAGACCGAAGTGGATAGCCAACTGCAACAGACCTGCATCGTAAAAAGAACCTATTTACTGGGCACTGATCTGTTTGGCCGGTCTCTGCTTGACAGGATCATTCTCGGGATAAGGTATAGTCTTTTCATAGGGTTTCTGGCAGTTTTACTTTCCATCACTATTGGCACGGTCATTGGCATGATAAGTGGATACTTCGGTGGGAAAACTGATGATTTACTCAGTTATTTGATGAATGTCGCCTGGAGTATACCGACCCTGATTTTGGTTTTTGCTATTGTGCTGGTCACAGGCCGCGGCATACAGAACATATTTATCGCAGTAGGTCTGACCATGTGGGTGGACGCTGCAAGATTGGTGCGTGGTCAGGTATTGTCTCTAAAAAAGGAAAAATATGTCGAAGCCGCCCGTACCATGGGCATGAGTACATCGCGCATCCTATTCAGGCATATCCTGCCCAATATGCTTGGACCGCTTATCGTCATTGCTGTTTCCAATTTTGCTTCAGCCATAATCGTGGAGAGTGGCCTGAGCTATCTCGGTTTCGGCATACAACCACCCACACCTTCACTTGGCTCCATCCTCAGCGAGAATTACGGATTTATCCTGACAGGCAAACCAATGTTGGCAATTATTCCGGTGATTATTTTATTATTGCTGGTTTTGTCATTTAACTTGGTTGGAAACGGAGTAAGAGATATCTTTGACGTAAAATCCAATTTACAACCCTGATCCATGGTGGACGATGCATTAATCTGGCAAAGTAAGGTACGGAATCTCGAAAAAAACCTTTACTATAAGGATATTCAGGTCAGTTATCTGTCCCAGATTACACGTGAGATCAATGAAAACGCTTCTTCCGAACGATTGTTTCACCGATTTGCGGACTTTCTGAGCACCGAGATGGCTGTGGATAAGATGTTGCTGCTGTTTCGGGATGATGACGGTTGGAAAATACGTTCAAGCATCGGTTTTGAAGAGTTGCCCGACCAAGAATTTGAACCTGTACTTTGTTCGTATGTCAGTCCCGGCTTTCTTTCGAAGAAGGATAAGAAATTCTTTCCCGGCTTGGAATACATCATTCCGATAAGGCATAAGGATACAGCGATAGCCTATGCATTGATTGGGCACTTCGGTTCCGAGTTGAGGACACATGACAATTATGAGTTTGTGGCAACCTTGGCCAATATTATTGCGGTAGCGATTGAGAATAAACGACTTTTCAATCGTCAATTGGAACAAGAGCGCTTCAAGAATGAAATGAAGCTGGCGACAGAAGTCCAGCAGATGATGTTGCCCAGCAAGTGGCCTGAATGTACGAGTTTTGAAGTTTCGTCGATCTACCGACCATTGTGGAACATCGGCGGAGACTATCTGGATTGTATCCGCATCGACAAGAACAGGACGGCCTTCTGCATTGCGGATGTTTCAGGAAAAGGTATCGCTGCAGCTATGCTGATGGCCAATTTTCAGGCAGTACTGCATCAGGTGATCAAATCAAGCGTCGGCCTGGAGGAAATTGTCCATGAGCTCAACAAAGCGGTTATCCGGATAGCGAATACCGAAAAGATAGTAACCTTCTTCATCGGCGAATATAACAGCAAGACAAAGACACTTCATTACATCAATGCCGGTCATGTGCCTCCTGTGTTATATATGGGAGGCGAGGTGCAATTTCTCGATCAGGGTACAACCTTGTTGGGAGCTGTAGAAGAACTTCCCAGTCTTCATCCCGGCACTTTGAATATTCATTCGGATGCGATGATTGTCCTGTACACCGATGGCATTACGGACCTAAAAGATCCTGGAGGCCGGTCGTTTGAAGATGAGATCCTGTTTGATTTTGTCAAAAAGAATGCCGGCTGTAGTGTAAGGGATTTCAATGCCGGCCTGCTGCAAACTTTGGAGCATTTCAATGATGCGGATAAGTTTCCGGATGATATTGCCGTACTGACTTGCAAGATATCCGCCTGATAGTCTGCGTTGCTTTTTAGTGTGAAGTCTCCCTGACTGGATAAACAATGCTTCAAAATTTCTTCTTCGTCTGAATTCCAAACAAAGTTTATTTTGGGATTATATGGATCATGAAGGCTTTTTCATCGTTCAGGATATCCGCAACACTTTGGTTGAGAAGCATCAAAGGGAAAAGAGCGGATCTGATGAAAAACATAATATGCGATATTTTCTCTAAGTCAAGAATAGTTTTCTTAATTTTAACAAGAAATGAGAGCGTTGGTAATATCGGGCGGCGGAAGCAGAGGGGCATTTGCCGGTGGCGTAGCCCAATACCTGATCCGTGATATCGGGTACCAATACGATATTTTTGTCGGCTCATCGACCGGAAGTCTGCTCATCAGTCACCTTGCCCTTGATCAGGTAGAAAAGATAAGAACAGTGTTTACAACTGTCGATCAGAATGCCATATTCAGCCGCTGTCCATTTATTGTCGATCCCCAAAACAGCACTGCTCACCAGGCCAGAATCAACCATATGACGGTGATCAAACAGTTTTTTCGGGGCAGGAAAACATTTGGCGAAAGCAATAACCTGAAAAGGTTGATACGCAAAACCTTTACCCGGCTCGAATTCGACACACTGAAGGATTCAGCCAAAAATATTATTGTCACCGTCTCCAACCTTTCCCTTAACCGGATAGAATATAAGTCCATCCGCGATTTCAGCTATGAGGACTTCTGCGACTGGATATGGATATCGTGCAATTTCATACCATTCATGAGTCTTGTAGTTAAGGATGGCTGTGAATATGCTGATGGTGGCTTTGGCAGCAAGGTTCCGATAGAAGAGGCAATCAACAGAGGTGCCAAAGTCGTCGATGTCATCGTCCTTGATGCCGAGGTCTCCGAAACCATTCAGCATCCTTCCAAGAATGTGTTTTCTCTGGTCACCCACCTGAACCTGTATATGGCGGAAAGAATCGCACGGCAAAACATCCGCATCGGTAAGCTTTCGGCCAAGGCTAACAATGTAAATCTGAATTTCTATTATGCCCCTGCATCTCTCACATCCAATTCGTCGTCCTTGGTCTTCGATCCTGATAAAATGAGCAGTTGGTGGCAGATGGGCTACGATTATGCCCGAAATAAAAACAGCGACAGTAATGAGCTGAGGAATATCAAGAGTGAGTAAAATATTGCAACCTGCTTTTAGATGTACTCAGGTATTGCCAAAAAGATTCTAGTGTTAAGTTAAAAGTGAATAGAGAAAAGTGAAGTGGCGAATAGTTGATTTTCAGTAATATATGTTTTTGTGATGCGACATTTTTCGATTTACTTAACACTAGTGTTAAGTGCTGGAGTGGAGGTGAAGTCCTGAGCGACATAGGAGTTACAGGGAAGTGATATTCAATTTAATATCAATAATATATTTTAAAACTGATGTGGCAGTTTATAATTGACTAACAATAGAATTAGGAAAAAACTATTCGTATTGCGCAAGGTCATCATTTATAAATAAGTCAAAAGTATGATGTATCAATGCTAAGTATGCCTCAGATTCTTCGTTGATACTATCCTCATTTCTTATACCTGAATATAATCGACTCACATTTTTCGCTTTTTGACTATTTTTGGGGCAGAATTTAAATCTGAGGTTCATGATGCGCTCCATCTTGGGAATTCAAAAATCTTTTTTCGGCCTATTGTGTCTGGCATTCTTGCTTCCAGCCTGTGAAAAATCCAACAATATAGGTAAAGGTAATCCGCCATCAGGTTGTCTGATCACCCTGTACGAGAAGGAGAAATATAAAGGCGGTGCCATCATTCTTCAGGGGCCTGCAAATTATTTGGACTTAAATGCCTTGCCCGGCAGTTCGAAGGATTGGGAGAAGGTGGCGCATTCCTTTGAGGCTGCAGGAAAAGCCGTAGCCATATTTTGGAAAGAACCGGACTTCAGGGGAGATTCCATATCTTATCCGGCAGCATCGATGGTCTCACAACTGCCCTTTGCGCCCGGCAGTGTAAAGATCAAATGCGATTAAAGATCTGTTGCCTTTTCAGAATTATAAACGTCGGTACAGCCGGAAAATCACGTGCTGAAGACTATGTATGACAATGTCAACCTTTGTTGTACTTCTTCAATTCAATTTCCGATTCACCATCCTTCACCTTGAGCATATCATTATTATACTGTATGATATTGGGCCGCACCTCATCCATCCTGCCATTGATCTTATAAAACAGGAATAATTTGTTTTCGCCAATGTTCCAGTAATATCCATCCAGTGGGACAATAGTCTTATCCAGTTTCGAGATGCTTTTATCGCCATTGAACAAATAATATACATTTTTCCTGAATGCATTGGCTGCCTTCCCCTTGACATCGACTATCTGCCACAGTCCGGGAAAATTGTGTTCCGAGATCTCAGTATTGGTGGTTATATTAGACTTTTCTGTGCCGTTCTTTTTAGAATTTGACTGAGCCGTGCTGCTGTCCTTTTGTCCCCCCACCTGTTGTAATAAGCCCAGATCTGTCAATTCTTCCATTCCTTTTTGATTGGTCGAAACCATCACTTTCAGAAATTTTACCGGAAATGCCCTAGTCGTCTGCATGGGTCTAGTCATGGCCATCATGAAAATCAGTGTATCTCCAACCCAAGTACCATCGACGCTGAATTCGGTCTTGGCGATCGTATTTACCGCGGTGGCCTTTATACCGTCATCGACGATCTCTCCGTTGATTATATAGTTGGAATTACGGTCGAATATCGTACCGTTTATTGCGTTTTTATCCGTATTATTGAGATACATGGACAATGCCTTGCCGCGAAGAGTTCCAACGTAAGTTCCGGTGTAATCCCTCTTTTCCGTTTTCCGGCAGGATGTGACAAAGGTCAGGGTCATCAGAAGTAAAATCAAAATCCTGTACTGCATTAATATTTCCTGCTTTGATTATTCAATGATCATAAAACGTGCGATGGCCTGGTTTTGTCCATCGACGATATGAAGATGGTATTGCCCAGGCACCATGTTGACAAGGTTCAGGCTGTATTTACCCGACGCATCTTTTGCCAAGACCTTTTTCAACAAGGTTTTTCCCGCATCAGAAATAATTTCCATGGTGAAATTTCCATTGTTTGAGCCGGAAAAATAATTAAAAATAAGCATATCCTTCACCGGATTGGGCATAATGGTAACAGCGCCGGTATTTTCAACCACTTTGGATGAAAGAATAGACGATATATCAACCTTCGAAGTGGAACCATTTAGCGGCTTTGCAATGGTCGCCAGGGTGGCTATACCTGTTTTGACGACATTGGTCATAAAATCGAAGTTGATGGTTTCAATATTATCAGTCGGTTGATGGTAGTTTGGATTGCGGGTTTCCGCACCATCTGTTATCATCAGCGCGGGATAACCTTTGTCCCAAAAAGGCGCGTGGTCGCTTCTTCTTAGGATTGGGGCGATCTGCCCATTGCCGGGCAAAGGCAATTCAATGACTTTGAGAGCGGGGACATACGTTTTGGCAGCTTTGGTAAAGGCAGCCATCAGGCCAAATGATGTTTCCGCACCTGTATTGGCGATGAAATTACCGCGTTTCTGGTCATTGGTGATCTCTTTGACCTGATTGGGGAAAAGCAGTTCGAAGCCTGCCGGAATGGTTTGACTGTCAGGAGCATCGGAATAAAAGCCCAGTAGCTCATAATTGATCAGGCCTACGATTTGCTGGTCCGGCTCAATCCCATTCGACACATAATTCAAGCTACCTATCAAGCCAAGTTCTTCCAGATTGAATGAAGTAAACTGTACATTATTTTCAAACAGATAATCACTCATCACTCGGATAGCCTCCAGCACTCCGACCAGACCAGTTGCGTTATCATCTGCGCCGGGTGCGAATTCCGCGGAGTCAAAGTGGCCGTTGATCAGACACAATTTATTATTATTAAGGCCTTCCAGCCTACCTATCAGGTTGGGAAAGGTCAGATTGTTGAAAGTAAAATTCTGATGATGTATGGAAAGGCCGTGGTCGATCATGATTTGGTTGATGTAATTGCCGACGTATATAAGGTGTTCCGGATTGGATTTATAATGCCTGACACCTACCACATCATTCATCATTTTTTCCAGGTTAGCGATATCCACCTTATCTACCATTTCCTGAATCGATGGCGTATGGCGGTCATAAATCAGCAATCGCAAGGAAATATCCTTCAGATCGGTACCATCAGGATAAGTATATTGCATCGACTTATTTTCTCCGGGCAAGATACCTGAACCAACGTCGCCTGTAACAGAAGAAACCGTGAGGAACGAACCGGAATTGACTTTTTGCTGTAGAACGACGGTGGCAGTGTCGGATTCTGCATCATTCAGGTTGTAAATGATGTCAATGCGATGGTTGACTGCATCGTGGCTTACCTTGATGTCGGTTGCCACGGGGGCGGTGTTTTGGCCGAGCATCGAAAGAACACAGCCAAGGAAGAAGAAAGAAAGAGAAGCCCTTGTCATGATTAACGGATTTTGTGAAACTAAGGTACTATGTTTTTACTGAATGCAGAAAAAAAGGTGAATCAACGTTTTGGGTTTAGATAGGACGAGTGTGTTGAAGATGGTAGGAGGGGGCTGAAAAAACGAAGTAGGTAGATGATTAATAACCTAAACATTAGTAATGATGGGCAATTTCAATGAGTATCTTCTTTAATATTCCTTTTACCGGAATGAATTTTTATCAGAATCGTCTGAAATCCGTGTCAGGCCGGAATTGATGGCTATTATTTTTCTACCTACTTCGATTTTGGGAAAAATCGAAAATTTTCCCACATGGTCAAAGCCTCGTTTCTACTGCGTCATACCGAAGTAGGTAGATGATTAATAATCTCAACATCAGTAATGATGGGCAATTTCAATGATTGTTTCCATTAATATTTCTTTTACCGGAATGAATTTTTATCAGAATCGTCTGCAATCTGTGTCAGGCCGTGATTGATGGCTATTATTTTTCTACCTACTTCGATTTTGGGAAAAATCGATAATTTTCACCACATGGTCAAAGCCTCGTTTCTACGGCGTCATACCGAAGTAGGTAGATGATTAATAATCTCAACATCAGTAATGATGGGCAATTTCAATGAGTGTTTCCATTAATATTTCTTTTACCGGAATGAATTTTTATCAGAATCGTCTGCAATCCGTGTCAGGCCGGAATTGATGGCTATTATTTTTCTACCTACTTTGATTTTGGGAAAAATCGAAAATTTTCACCACATGGTCAAAGCCTCGTTTCTACGGCGTCATACCGAAGTAGGTAGATGATTAATAATCTCTAAGTCAATAAGGGCGGGCCTTTACAAAATTAGTTTTTAAATATTTTCCCAAAATTGACCACTTAAATATTATCTGATCTCGACAACACCGGGGATATCTTGGTCCACGGCTATTATTTTCCTACCTACTTCGCAATCACCCTCTACCAGACTGCTTTTCCTGCCATCCGACCCAACATCGCCCCTCGATTCATAAAGAAATTATCCTTTATCCGATTTAGTAACAGAGAAAATAGTTATCCATAATATCTAGTGATCCGATGTCTGATCCGAAAAATAATTTCCCTTACAATAAGCAATGAAAAAGAGATGATTACAAAAAACGCAACCCTGAATCATTGCCTTTGACGGTCGATCATAACTTTGTTACTATGTTAAATTTTCCGACGCTCGATAAATTATCTTTACTTTCGGCGACATTTTTAAGCAAAATCACGATGTACAAAATATTCCCTATCCTATTTTCCTGTCTGATAATCAACGCTTCCGGTGCTCAATCCTTAAAAGAAAAGTTATTCAACTCGCCCAGACAATGCATCTCATTGTTAAATTCTCTGGAAAAAGTCAATAATGCCGGATTCAGAGCATTTACAATGAGATTCGATACTTTGTCCATCCTTTTTTCCGATCCTGACTCGCCTGAATCTCTGGTCTCGACCATGCCGGTAACTTACGACGCCTCTGGCAGAGTAAAGGAAACAAAAGTCATCAATGCCGGAGCAGATGATTTCTTTATATACAGATACCATTACATCGGTAGCGATAATCGGTTCTCCACATTGGAATACTTCCTGCATTCCGGTGGGACAGAACAATATGCCGGAGTGCAGATTCACCTATATGACAGTCACGGAAGGCTGATTTCGTCAAAAGAGTTGGACAAGAATAATAATTTGATTTATGGCGATTCTTTGACCATAGAATATAATGCAACCGGCCAAATAGAATTCTATGAATATCTTTTCTTTCAACAGGGCAAATGGAATCTTGGCAGAAGGGTCTCCAACGTGCTTTACAACGGACCAAATCTTATCAGCTATATCACAACAGAAGTGGAAAAAGGGCATGGCGACGCAGATACCGCCGTTCCTTATCTTTACGATGATGTTATTTTTATCAATGATGACCCATCCATTCTTTTTCCGGATTTCGATGAGTTTTTTGAGATCGATTCACTGGGTGTGAATGATTTTTTTCTAAGCAGGGATGATGCCGCTCCGGTGTACATCAAACAGCCGGTCAAATATCTCAAATACCGCATGGATGGAACAGGTGCGTTGGTCGAAATGGCAGAATACGCATCGGATGATTTTCTTTCAAGGGTAAATGATGTTGCCGGAAATGAAAAGTACAGGGTCGAATATACATTTGACGGTGTAGGCAGGTTGAAAAAAATCCATAAAAGTGCTACTGGATCGATACCTGAGATTTCAACATTTGAATATAACGAATTGGGCCGGATTGCGCGATACGAGTTTACTTCCGACAGTCTTAGTTTCATGGCAAACAGTATCTATATAACTGATGCAAAGGAACGACTTCGGGAATATTATCAAAATCTGCAGGATACTCATAACTCCATCACTAATATTCTTAGATTCGGCTACAAGGATGGACAGGTCAGCAATAACCAACAAATATTGGAAGCCGGAGTATTTCCCAATCCTGCAAGCAATACAATTCATATCAATCTTCCCCAATCTTCCGGACGCGAATTGCCTGTAAAGATTTTCGACACTATGGGCAAAATGGTCTATTCCGGAATGACAAGAGCCGACAACAGAGCATGTACCTTAACTTTAGACAAAAACATTCCTGCCGGTATATATGTGCTTTGGATAAATGATGGACAGCTAAGATATCGCGCAACCATTGTATTGATCTAACAACAGAAGGGCTTATTACGATATAAATTTCCTATATTGCAGGCGCTAATCGTTTTTTTGATCCTGTTATCAGGGATGAACGATGATTTGAGGGGAAAGAAAATTTAATACAGTAACTAATTTTCTTAAAATAAATAGAGAGGGGCTGCCTTCTCAACCATTCAAATGAAGCGAAGCAAAGGAAATTTGTTCAATGCGCTCATTGTTGCGCTGAACGAGGGAATCCGTGAATTCCAAAGAGATAATCCCGATATTGCGAGATCGGCAAAATATAATCGCAGAGCCTTCATCCGACAATCTTCCAAAGGCGTCATCGGTGTGGGTTTAGCCCTGAGCCTTCCGTCCATATTAACCTCATGTAAGCAAACTCCGGTATCCAACGGACAAGATCCTGTCGGCCGAATACTCGATGTCGCCATCCTGGGTGGGGGAATGGCGGGCCTGAATTGTGCCAATCACTTGCTGGCCTCAGGTCTTACATTCAAGGTATATGAGGGCAGTAAAAGAGTCGGCGGAAGGATTCTCACACACTACAATGACTCGATGCAACTCGGAATATTTCCGGAATTCGGTGGTGATTTTATAGATTCAGATCATGAAGATATGATCGATCTTGCCAAGGAATTCAACCTGGAACTGGTCGATCAGATTGCCGAACAGGAGGCCAATCATTGGGTAAAAGATGTTTATTACTTTGACAACAGAAAGATCTCGGAAAAGGAAATTATCAAGGAATTCAAGAGGATCGCACCTCAGATCGACCACGACGTGACAAGTCTGGGTGAAAAGTATGATACGGTAGATGCTGCCAGGCTTGACAAAATGCCACTATCGGAATATATTCAGTCACTAAAGTGCTCCAAATGGATGAAAGAGCTGCTGGATGCTGCCTTCGTGGCTGAATTTGGCCTTGATTGCAACGAACAATCGACCATCAACCTGCTGGATCTCATTATCACAGATACTTCCGAAGGATTCAAGATCTTTGGTGCCAGTGATGAGCGTTTTCGCATCAAAGGAGGAAATTCACAATTGACAAACAAGCTTGCAGAGAAAATTGGCGAAGAAAATATCCTAAAAAACTATATGGTAACTGAAATTATGGAGAATGATGACGGCACCTACCTCATCCGGTTTGGAAATGGTGAAAAGGTCGATGCTAAGGCGATAGTTTGTACGATACCCTTTACCATCCTTCGCGAAATAAAGCTCTCTCTCAAGGATATGTCTCCCGAAAAGCGCAAATGCATAGACGAACTGGGTTACGGTATTAATACCAAATTAGTGCTCGGATATGATGGCCAGCCATGGCGCAGTAAGGAAAATAAAGCCATGGGTTACCTTTTTACAAAGGATATGACAAATGGCTGGGATGCGAGTCTCAACAAAACAGAAAACAACGAAAATGGAGCTTATGTGGCCTTTTTCGGCGGCAAATTTTCTCAGGATCTTTGTGACGAATCAACAAGAAATCCCATGTCTCCACCCGAACATGTATGGCGCACCATGCTGCCTGAAGAACGTGTCAATGGCTTTGTGAAGGACCTGGACAAAATATTTATACACTCAAAAAAGAAATTCAAGGGGAAACATGTATTTGTCAATTGGATTGAATATCCGTATGTTAAGGCAAGCTACGCCTGTTATAAGCCGGGCCAATGGACCACAATCGCAGGGCTGGAGGCACAACCGGTCGGCAATTTTTATTTTGCCGGGGAGCATTGCAGTATCAATTTTCAGGGATTTATGAATGGCGCTGCTGAAACAGGAAGGAAAACCGCTTCGAAAATAGTGGAAAAATTTGCCAAAGTCCCGGCAAATTGAATCAGGTAATTCCTATTTGGCTAAAATTTTTGTCTTCCTCTGCTCAATTCAGAATGGTGGGCGTCGCCAGCTCAAATTTTGGTATATCCACCTCAAACAAATCGCCGGAATGAAGATTTTCCAACGTATAGGTACCGGACATGGTGCCCAACTCTGTATTTAGATTGCAGAAACTTGAATATTCAAAGACCTGATCAGGCTCAATGATTGGTTGAAGCCCCACAACACCTTCACCATCGACGTATCTCACCTCGCCATTACTATCGAATATTCGCCAATGCCGGCTCAGCAGTTGAACCGGAAAGCGGTTGCGATTGCTGACCGAAATATGGTAAATAAAGATGAATCCTGCCCGGCCATCCGTATCGGATTCCGTGTGATAATCCACCTTGATATCGACGTTTACTCCTTTGGTAGTGAGACTTGTCATGCTGTAGCTGTATTTATTATTCATTTTATCCAATACGTTTTCGGAACATCCTGAAATGTCCTATTCCCGAAATTATGCTACTGCAAAAACCATGCCTAAAAGTCAACATTGAATAAAAAACCTAAACAATGTCCATTCGATACGGATTCATGCATGATAAAGCGAAATTACGCTGTAAATGTAAAACCAGTAAACAACTTATTTTCGGCCAAAATCATCCTGAAGTCTCACGATGTCTTCTTCGTTGCTTGGATTGGACGCATCTGTATGCTGCCAGATTTCGGCAATGATACCATAACCATCGTTGCCGATAATTCGATGTCTTTCGCCCTGAGCCAGCCGGATAATGTCACCAATAGAAAGGATACTGGAATACTTCTCTTCATCTGTATCACTGGTGATGACGGTAACATCACCGTATATGCATCGCCAGACTTCCGCTCTCCTGAAATGATATTGCCAGCTAAGGCGTTGGCCCGGAGTCACAATGAGCAATTTGGGACTTAAAGCCGCTCCTTCCGGAAAATCTTGGTAATGAATTTCCGTGTCTGAATAAAAATGCCGGATAAATTCTTCTGCCAGGTTTTCTTCAAAAGTAAAAAAACCGCCCCATGGCCGCGAGTCATCAATACTCCTGAATGGAAGGTCTATGGAGGCCAAGTATTCCCTCACTGAATCGAAGACACTTGCTTTCGAGCCTGTATTAATATTCATCATAGCAATATTCAACGCTTATTTAATTAAAAAAGTGCAAGATAAAAAAAGCTACAACCATACTGATCAAGAAGATTGAAATTCTTAATTCAAAAACATTGGAAAAATGAAAAACACTAAACGAATTCCTCAACGACTTTCATTTACAATACATTATTTGTTTTATTTTGGAATAAATCGACAACAAGCCCTATCTTTGCACGCAGAAATCTTATTTTAGAATCATACGAGTTCAAATGAAAAAATTTCTGAAAAAATTTGGCGGCCCTTTTCTGTTCATTGCCCTTTCGCTTTTTGCTGTACAATGTAGTGAAGCTGATTACGATATAGAGCCTTTATACAAAGATGCGTCCAACTTTGAGGGTGATGTGGCAACTGAGTGGAACAATGTATTGAACAGCCTTGACCGATATACTGCAGGGTATAAATCCCCGATAGCTGCTCGCGCCATGGCCTATGTCAATTTTGCTGCATATGAAGCTATGATACCTGGCATGCCCGGCAAATATATTTCTCTTGCAAAGGAAAATTTCCATGTGGAAATTCCTTCCCTAGAACCCAATAAGGCTTATTTCTGGCCTTTGGTGTTGAATACCTGCTATAAATCCGCTATCCTCAAGTTTTATCCCGAGGCTCCATCTGCCCAACAGCTAGAAATTATCAATACCTATGAAAGTCTTCAGAAGAAATATTCCGAGAGAATAAGTCCCGAGACTGTTTTACGCTCTTTGGAATATGGAAATTCAATTGCAGAGGAGATCTACAATCTGTCAAAGAAGGATTCATTGGCAGATGCTGCATATCTACGTGTCAATGACCCATCATATATTCCACCGGCTGGAGATGGCAAGTGGCAGCCTACACCACCTGATTTTGCCCCTGCAGTCCTTCCTTATTGGGGGAATGTCAGGACGCTCGTGGCTTTAAGTTCAGATTTTGGGATTCCAGCACCACCTGATTACTCTATTGAGCCCGAATCAAAAATGTTTAAAGAAACTAAATATGTCCATGACCGGGCTAATTTCCTGCGCGAGAACCCCGATAACGAGAGCAATTGGATAGCGCAGTTCTGGAGTGATGATTTCTCACCACTTACTTTCAGTCCTGCCGGTCGTTGGAATGCGATTACCACACAGTTGCTGCAGCAGCAAAAAAGTAATCTCGAAGAAGCTGTCCTTACCTATGTCAAGGTTTCTTTTGCCTTGTCTGATGCCGCAATCGGTTGTTGGCAGAATAAATATAAATACAATATAGGCCGTCCGGTCACTTATATACGCGCCAATATGGATGCTGATTGGAATACGCTGATGAAGCCAGGTCTGGATAATGGATTCTACACTCCAGCCACTCCTGCCTATCCATCAGAGCATGCGACCTATGCCGCGGCGGCAACAGGCGTACTGGTCAATCTTTTCGGCAATGAATGTAACTTTACAGACCATTGCCACGAAGGAAGAACAGAATTCAAGGGAAATCCGCGTACCTTCTACAAGTTCAGTAAAATGGCAACAGAAAACGGATTTTCAAGGACTCAAATCGGTGTCAGTTGTCAGTTTGATGTCGATGGTGGTTTGCAGCTTGGAGCACAGGTAGCCAAGGCTGTCAATGAATACCGTTTCGAGAAATAAGTCAAAAATAAGTAGCTTTTCATCTGGCAAGAAAGAGCGCAGGTATTCCTTTTGCTACCAAGTATGTCCCGGCTGTTCGGGGAAAAGAATGGTACGAATAGCCTTTCGTGCTATGTACAATGTAATTTTGTGGTTAAAAATAAACTCCAAATCTCAGTTTAATGTCGTTTAATTGATCTGAATTGGTATGAATGAAAGCCTGAACGCCGAAAGAGTTTGAAAGTTTGATGGACTTACGTCCGTTTGATAGGCTAGTGCCTGTTTGATGTCAAATATCCAAGCAATAATACGGAGTCGGAGAGCCAAAGATATGTGGAAGACGGTTATAGGTTTGAGAGGATGCGTTTGATTAGATTAATTCAAACAACGAAGCGTTCAAGCGGTACAGCCAAAGCTATGAAAGTGCCGGTACAACACATATACTCTTTGCTAAACGTCATTAATTCAAAGATATTGAGGTATATGAAGGTTCAAGGCAATTGAATGTGAATAGTTATAAGAATGAATCAATGGTGATCCTCTCGGTCACCATTTTTTTTGTCCGATTTCTTTGGTACCGGATCATATCCGTGTCCCCCCCACGGATGGCAACTCATGATGCGCTTGAATCCCAGCCAGGAGCCTTTCAGAACGCCCCATTCTTCTATTGCCTCGATGGCGTAATGAGAGCAGGTGGGTTGGTATCTGCATTTGTTGACACCAAGTAATGGACTGATTGCAAGTTGATAGAACCGGATAGGCAGGATCAGGATAAACTTGAGCAGACGGCTGAGATATTTCATGATACTGCAACAATGGAATTTTTAAATTGGTTTACAGGAGTGGAATGAAACCTATAGTTGCTTATTGGTTTGGTAGAAAATGCCCGGAGGATATGCGAGAGGGTGGTTGGGGTTATCGCTGCGAAATAGGTAGATGATTAATAGATCATCAGTCAATAAACATGAGCTTTTACGAAAATTGGTTTTGAAATTCAATTGATTTTCAAGTTTCTTATTCTTTTTGACAAGACAGAGTTCTTTTAATGAGAGGATTGGTGATTATTATTTTGCTACCTACTTGGAATTTGGGGAGGGGGCATAGTGGAGCGGAACTCTGAAGTAGGTCGAAAAATAATAGCCATAAAACCAGTGTCTAAAACCTTTATCGAGCAATTGCAATTAAATAACCACCATTTACAAGAATTTTCAATATTAACATTTGCCCAAAAGCCCCGTGCAGCCTAATTTTACAATTATTATTTTCCTGCCTACTTCAATTTTTCCCACCCCACCCCTTGCCAATCCCACCTCTTTTCCCTACCTTCACCACGTAAACCTTTTTTTAATCACCATACTTAAATTCATATCACCATGAATGAATCACTCAAAAGCATGACTATTGATGCTTTCAAAAAAAATTTCGGCACTGTCGAGCAGTGCCTGGATCACCTCGTTTCCGTCAA
>WBZR01001117.1_pt1 | contig 35882 bp, 34 predicted proteins | sample 5204231 | NCBI WGS metagenome assembly WBZR01 (sample SAMN12412403, study PRJNA552823) | activated sludge metagenome | isolation source: activated sludge from anammox sidestream of wastewater treatment plant... | place: USA: Virginia | collected 2017-08 | reverse complement strand
GGCGGCCCATGCGTCGAGGTCGTCGGGGTCGTCGACGAAGCTCACCTCCACGCCGAGCTTCGGGAACGTGTAGTGGAACAGGTTGTACGTGCCGCCGTAGAGCGACGCGGCCGACACCACGTGCCCGCCGTTCTCGGCCAGGTTCAGCAGCGCGAAGGTCGCGGCCGCCTGCCCGCTGGCGGTGGCGAGTGCCGCCACCCCCCCTTCGAGCGCGGCGACCCGCTGCTCGAAGGCATCCTGGGTGGGGTTCATGATGCGGGTGTAGATGTTGCCGAGCTCCTCGAGGCCGAAGAGCGCGGCCGCGTGCTCGGTGTCGCGGAACACGTAGCTCGTGGTCTGGTAGATCGGGACCGCGCGGGCGCCCGTGGTCGGGTCGGCGGTGGCGCCGGCGTGGATCTGGCGGGTCTCGAAGCCCCAGTCGGCCATCGGTGTGCTCCTCGGTGTCGGTGGTGCGGAGTGGTGTGCGTGTTGCGGAGTGGTGTCGTGGAGGCGGGTCGGCCCGGCGGTCGCCGGGGGGCCGACCTCGGCGTCCCGGGCGCGACGCTACGCGCTCATTCCTGACCGGTCAAGTCGGGAATCACCGGACGGGCTCCGGGACCACGGCGCCCGGCGGTGAAGCGATCCGGCCCGGGGTCCGCACCGGCCCGGGGTCCGCACCGGCCCGGGGTCCGCACCGATCGGGACGGCGGCACGTAGAGTGCGGCGCCGACGGGCCCGGGCGGCAGGGAGCGGGGATGACCGACACCACCACCACGGAGCGGCGCGCCGGCCGCGAGCCTCTGCTCACCGTCGGCCGTCCCTCGGCGGAGTGGACGAGCCGGCCCGGTGAGGGAGCGGAGGATCTTGTCCGCGAGCCGCCCCGGCCCGTCCTCGGCCCGGTGCTCGCCGCGCTCGCGCTCGCGGCTGTCGCGGTGGCCCTGGCGCTCGTCGACCCGGCCCGGGGCCCGGTCCTGTGCCCGTTCCGCGCGCTCACGGGGCTCGCGTGCCCGGGATGCGGCGCGACCCGCGGGCTCCACGCGCTGCTGACCGGCGACCTCGGCGCGGCGCTGCGGTACAACGCCCTCACGGTCGCGCTGCTCCCGTTCGCCCTCTGGGCCGCGTACGTGTCGCTCGGCCACGCCCTCGGCGGGCCGCGCCTGAAGGTGCTGCGCCTCTCCACCGCGGGCACGTGGGCGTTCGCCGCCGTGGTGGCCGCGTGGTGGGTGGTGCGCAACCTGCCGATGGTCCCGTTCAGCGGCCTCGCGCCGCCCACCTGACCGCCGATCACCGACCGAGGAGACACCGAGAATGGCCGACGTACCACCGCCCCCGCCGCCGGGCAACCTCCCGCCCCCGGGGGGCTACCAGCCGCCCGGGGGTTTCCAGCCGCCCGGGGGCTACCAGCCGCCGGGGGGGTTCGGAGGGGTTCCCGGCCCCTACGGAGGGATGCCCCACCCGCCGAACGTGCCCAACTACCTGGTCCAGGCGATCCTCGTCACCCTCTTCTGCTGCCTTCCGGTGGGGATCGCCTCGATCGTGTTCGCGGCCCAGGTCAACGGCAAGCTGGCGGCGGGCGACCACCAGGGCGCCCTCGACTCCTCCCGCAAGGCGCGCACCTGGGCGTGGGTCGCCCTGTGGGCCGGCGCCGCGTGGGCGGTGATCTGGGGGATCCTTCTCCTCGCGGCGGGATCGGGCTCCGGCTAGGTCAGCCCCGAGCCACCTTGGCGGCCGCCAGGCCCTCGAGGAACATCTCCGCCGGCCACGACGGGTCGGCGCCCCCCACCCGTGGTCCCAGGCGCCCGGCGAGCTGCCCGGCTAGGTGCTGGCGGGCGTTCGGGTCGAGGGTGGGGCGCCGCGACAGGAACCGGATCACCGTCGCCATGTCGTCGGCGGTGACGGAGCTCACGTCCCACGCGAGGTGCGGCGAGCCCGGCGGCGCCGGCCACAGGTGCGTCCACGGCAGGGGCGCCGCCGTGCGCTCCCGGATCACGAGCGTCCCCGCGGCGTGGTCGCCGAGGCGCTGGTTGTGACGCGACGCGAGGATGGCCGTGATGCCGACGGGGCACAGCATCGCCGACACGAGCGCGAACCCGTCGACGATCCGGAGCAGGTTGCGGATCAGGCTGCCCATGAAGGTGATCGGCCCGCCGTCGTCGCGCACCACCCGCAGGCCGACGGCGATCTTCCCCACCGTACGGCCCGAGTTCCACACCTCCATCGCGATGTCGTAGCCGAACATCACCAGGAAGACCACCACCGCCCCGAACGCGACGACGTAGCCCGCTCCGGCCTCGACGGCCGTCATCCCCATGACGATCAGCAGCGCGTACAGGGCTGCGCCCTGGATGGTCAGATCGAGAGCACCGGCGAGGAATCGCGACCCCAGGCCGGCGAGACGGATGTCGACGTCGACCCCCTCGGGGGTACGGAGCGTGACGCGGTCGCTGTGGTCCACGGCTCCGCAAGGTAGACAATGCGGGCGTGAACCGGAAGCGTTTCGTCACCGATCGGGCGCCCGCGTGGGGCGAGCTCGACGCCCTCGTCGCCGCGGCCGGCCGGCGGGCGTCGCGGCTCGAACCGGTCGAGGTCCGGCGCCTCGGGCTGCTGTACCGAGCCGCGGCGGCCGACCTGGCGCTGGCCCGCCGGTGCTTCCCTGCCGATCCGCTCGTGTCGGCCCTCGAACGCCGGGTCGTGTCCGCCCGTCGTCTGGTCTACGGCGGCGAGCACCAGCCGTTGTCCGTCGGGCGGTTCCTCGGCACCCGGTACTGGCAGCGGGTCCGGGAGCGGCCGGCCCTGCTCCTGGCCGCGTTCCTGCTCCTGGCGGTCCCCATGCTCCTCGCCGGGACCTGGGCCGGGCGCGACCCCGACCGGGCCGGCGGCCTGGTGCCGGAGTCGATGCAGCAGGTCACGACCCGTACGTCGGCCGACTTCGGCCTGCCCGCCGACGAGCGGGCCGCCGCCTCCAGCCAGATCCTCGTCAACAACATCAGGGTCACGTTCCTCGCCTTCGCCGGGGGGATCGCCTTCGCCGTCGGCGCGGCGCTGGTGCTGCTCTACAACGGGGTCCTCCTCGGCGCGTCGTTCGGGCTGACGATCGCGGCCGGCAACGGTCCCGCGCTGTTCGAGTTCGTGCTCCCCCACGGCGTGCTGGAGCTGAGCTGCATCGTGGTGGCCGGCGCGGCCGGCATGCGCATGGGTTGGGCCCTGGTGGCGCCGGGGCGGCGCCGCCGTGGCGACGCCCTCAAGGTCGAGGCCCGCGCCGCCGTGGAGGTGATCGCCGGCACCGCGCTGGCCCTCGTCGTGGCCGGGTTCGTCGAGGGGACGTTCAGCACCACCGGGCTCGGCCTGGGCCCGGCCCTCGTCGTCGGCCTCGGCCTCGGCGCCGTCTTCTGGATCCTGGTGTGGTGGAGGGGTGCGCCCGACGACCTCCCCGCCGACGGCGACGACGAGGTCCTCGGGACCGCCTCCGGCTTCGGCCCGGGCCACCGCCCGGGTGGCGGCGACGGCCCGGGGCCCGACGGCGCGGCGGTGCCGTCGCCGGCGGTCCGGCCGCTCGACGCCGTGGCCGTCAGAGGCGCGCCCGCGCCTTAGCGCTCAGGTACGCGGCCACGCACGCGGCCGGGAGGTCGCCGGGCGGCGCCTCGATCACCGTCGCCCCGGCCCGCTCCAGCTCGGCCGCGACCCGGTCGCGTGCCGCGAGGACGTCGAGCGCGGCGATCATGTCGAACACGTCGGACGGGTCGTCGGGTGGGGTGGAGACGATCCTCCCGATGCCGGGATCGCGCACCCCGGCCACCACCACCGCGTGGCGGCGGGCCAGGACGGGGACCGCGTCGAGGAGGGCGCTGGCCGCCGCCTCGTCGAGGAGGTCGGTGAGCACCAGGACCAGCGCCCGCTTGGCGCCCCCGACGGTCCGGAACGCGAGCTCGTAGTCGGAGTCGACGGCCGACGGCTCCAGGTCGAAGACCGCCGTGACCACTCCGTCGCCCCCGCCCCGTCGGGCCGGGAGGTGCCGGCGCACGGCGTCGTCGAAGGCGACCACTCCGCAGCGGTCGCCGACCTCGTCGGCGACGTAGGCGACCGCGCACACCGCGTCGAGGGCCGCGTCGAGGCGGGTGAGGGTGCCGAGGGGCGCCCGCATCAGGCGGCCGCAGTCGACGAGGCACATGACGTCGCGGTCCTGCTCGACGCGGTACTCGTTGCTCATCGGGCGCCCCGTGCGCTGGGTGGCCCTCCAGTTGATCCGGCGCACGTCGTCGTCCGGCTGGTAGTCGCGGATGGTCTCGAAGTCGGTGCCCAGGCCCAGCGGCCCGCGGGTCACCCGGCCCTCGCTGCGGAACCGCCCGCGGCGCACGTCGCGGGCGATCCGCCGCGCCGCCGGCAGGTCGGGGTAGACGAGCAGGTCGGCGGGGCCCGCGGCGGATCGGTACCAGCACGCGAGACCGAGCGGGCCGCGCGACCGCGAGGCCACGGCGGGGATGGTGTGCCGGCCCCGGCGCGACGCGACGATGCGGGCGTCGAGACCGCCGGTGGCCTCGGGCGGGACTACGGCGACGTCGGGCACCTGGGGTTGGCGCACGCGCACCGTCACCCCCGGGGGCGCGTCCACGGTGACACCGAGGCGGCCGGCGACGCCGCGGGCCAGGATCGGCGGCACCCGGCGCTCGACCGACGGCCGTCGCCGCGCCGCCACCGTGTCGGCGGCGAACGCGACCAGGACCACGGCGGTGCCCGATGCCGCGACCGTCGCCGAGGTGGGGAGGGCCAGCAGCGACGCGGCCACGAGGAGGAGACCGGCCCGGCGGGTGGCGCCGAGCGGCGCGGCGGACAGGGCGAGGATCGCCGCCGTGCCGGCGAGCAGGACGAGCAGGAGCGGTCCGGACACCGGGTCCTCAGCGCGGCACGGGGACCGCGGTCACCGCGGCCGCGACGGCGTCGTCGGCGGTGTAGCGCTCGAGCTCGGCCTCGGGGCGGATAAGGATCCGGTGGTGCAGGACGGGGCGGGCCATCCAGGCCACGTCGTCGGGGGTGACGAAGTCGCGGCCGGCGAGCCGGGCCGAGGCCTTCGACGCCGCGAGGAGGTGGACCGCGGCCCGCGGGCTCGCACCGAGGCTCACCGACGGGAGCTCGCGGGTCCGCCGCACGAGGGCGGCCACGTAGGCCACCACGCCGTCGGAGGCGGTGGTGGCGTCGACGAGGCTCCGCATCTCGCCGATCTCCTCCGCGGTGGTGACGGCCCGGACGTCGTCGAGGGTGGCGGGCGCCACCCCCCGGTGCGCGAGCCGCAGCATGGCCACCTCGTCGCGCTCGTCCGGGTAGCCGACGTCGAGCTTCAGGAGGAAGCGGTCGAGTTGGGCCTCGGGCAGCGGGTAGGTGCCCTCGTACTCGATGGGGTTCTGGGTGGCGAGGACGGCGAACGGGTCGGGGAGCGGATGCCCGACGCCGTCGACGGTGACCTGCTGCTCCTGCATCGCCTCGAGCAGCGCGGCCTGGGTCTTGGGCGGTGTGCGGTTGATCTCGTCGGCGAGGAGCACGTTGGTGAAGACCGGACCGGGCCGGAAGGCGAGCTCCGCGGCGGTGCCGCTCGCCCCGCCGGCCGAGCCGCCGCCGGCGGCCATCCGCAGGGTCATGGTGCCGGTGAGGTCGGACGGCAGCATGTCGGGGGTGAACTGGACCCGCCGGAAGCCCAGGCCCAGGGCCCGGGCGAAGGTGTTGGCCAGCAGCGTCTTGGCCACCCCGGGCACGCCCTCGAGCAGAACGTGCCCGTTCACGGCCATGGCGGCCAGGAGCAGGTCGGTCACCTCCCCCTGCCCGACCACCACCTTCGACACCTCTTGCGCCACCCGGTCCCGGAGCTCTCTCACCGCGTCCCCTCTCTCGCTCTGACCGCGGCCCTCCCGGCGGCCACCACGGCGTCGGGCCGTCCGGCCGGTACGAAGAGGGCGTCGATCTCGTCCTGGCCCCAGCCCAGACGGGCCGCGGCCTCTCTCACCTGCGCCTCGCCGGCGTCGGGGGGCAGGCCCACCCGGCGGGCGAGGTCGAACCGGGCAGCCGCCTGAAGGGGCGCCACCACCTCGGCCGCGTGCCGCGTCCGCTCGAGGGCGGCGCCCACCGCGATCGCGTAGCGCTCACGGCCGGGCCCCAGGTCGCGGTCGTCGTCCTCGGGAGGGCCGAGCCGCCGGCCGGCCGCGACCATCGTCAGCAGCGCGGCCAGCAGCCCGGCCACGAGGGCGTAGCGCCACCGGCTCGGTACCGCGGCGAGGCCGGTGGCCCGGCCGTGCCCGTGCACACCCTCGGCGATGACCACCCGCCGGCTCCCGGCGGCCGCGGTGGTGATGGCGACCGCGAAGCCGGCGTTGTCGGCCCGGGACAGGTTCCGGTTCAGGAACGGGGCGACGTCGGCCGCCCAGCGCACGGTACCGGGGCCGGCCTGGTTCTCGATCGCCACACCCCGGCGGTCCTCGTCGGCCCAGATGGCCAGACCGGGCGCGGCGACCCGGAAGCGTTGATCGCCGACCTCGGCCACCGCCCGGCCGCCGGGAGCCCCGATCCGCTCCGGGCGGCCGGCGGGTGTCCCGCCGGCCGTCCCGCCGGTGATCCCGTCGAGCAGGCCGCCGTCGTAGCCCGCGACGACGACGTCGCCGCCCGCCCACACGAAGCGGGTGAGCGCGGCCGCATCGCCGTCGGAGGCCCCGCCGGCGTCGAGGACGACGAGCGTGTCGGAGACGGGGTCGAGCTCGGCGCCGGTGAGGTCGCCACGCTGGACCCGTACCCCGAACCCGAAGCGACCGAGCAGCTCCCGGTAGGCGGACGCGCCACCGGGCGCCCGCGACAGCGTCGAGGCCGAGGCCCTCCCGTCGAGGTCGGGCTCCGCCCCTCCGGTCGTCGAGTCGAGGAGCTGGACGCCCACCACGAGAAGCGTGAACCCGGCGACCGCGACCAGCGCGACCCGGATCCCGGGATGCGCCCCCCGCCACGCCCGCGTGACCCGGCTCACGGCGCGCCTTCGCCTCGGGCCCCGGCCTCGGCCACGATCCGCGGCCACGCGACCCGCGCCTGCTCCGACTGGTCGGGACGCCCGACCCGCCCGCCGTACGCGACGGCGTCGAAGGTCACCGCCAGCTCGTCGAGGTCGGCACGGCGGATCCGCCGCGCGACCTGCCCGCTGGTCAGCGACGGGCGCAACGTGATGGCCCGGGCCGCGTCGAGCCGGACCAGCCCGGCCCGGAAGCGCAGCCGGATGGCGAGGCTGTGGTCGCCGCGCCGGTCGGCTTCCACCGCCTGGCGCTCGAGGGTCTCGGCGCCGAGCTCCCCCGACCCGCCCGGAGCGCCACCGCCGGCCGCGGCTTCGTCGACGGCTCGCGGCCGGCGGACCGCCCGCCAGACCGCGAAGGCGACGATCGCGACGACGGCGACGGCGAGCAGGATCACGCCGAGGGGACCGCCGAGCTGGCGGGCCGACCAGTCGAGGACGGAGCTGAAGAAGTCGCCGACGGGCCGGAGGCGCTCCCCGACCCACCGCAGGGGCCCGGCGAGCGGTCGGGGGGCGTCGCCGCCCCGGTAGGAGCGGCCCTCGAGGATCTCGCGGGCGACCTCACGGGCCCGTACGGGGTCGACGGGTTCGCTCACCGCTCGCCTTCGGCTTCGACGCGGCGCCACGGGGCCACGCCGGCGCCGGGGCCGGTCGGGACGCCCGGACCGGTCGCGACCGTGCCACCGGCGGGACCGGCGGCCGCGCCGGCCCCCGCGCCGGCGCCGACCCGCGTACCGGTGCCCACGAAGTGGGCCGGACCGCTCGCGGCGGCGCGGTCCATGGCCAGGGCCCGGTACTGGATGTCGAGGCCCTCACGCCGGACCCGGAGGTCGATGTAGACCACCGTCGACACCGCGGCGACGAGCGGCGTGGTGAGCATCGCGGCCACGAACCACACCGCGCCCAGGATCGCGACGCCGCCGATCGGGCCCGACGGCGAGATCAGGAGCACCAGGACCATGAAGAGCGCCCCGACCACGCCGATCAGCACCACCTCGAAGAGGAGGTAGGCCGCCGCGACGCTGCCCAGGGTGGGCCAGAAGCGGCCGGCCACGAGTGACTGCGAGCGGCGCAGGGCCGCGAGGGGCCCCAGGCCCTCGGCCACGAGCGCGGGCATCGCGCAGGCCCACAGGGCCATGAGCGCGATTCCACCGAGGTAGCAGGCCATCATCCCGATCCCGATCGGCACCGACATGAGGACCGTCAGCCCGAGCATCGGTCCGAAGCGGGAGCCGGCGCGGCGCCACGTGGTGGGCGGGGAGCCGGGGCCGCCGAGGTAGGTGTCGAGGGCGGCCCGGGTGCAGGCACCCGTGGCGAAGACCTGGGTGACCAGGGCGATCACCATCACCACGAAGAAGCCGCCGCTGAACACCAGGCCGTCGGCGGCGGAGCCCTCGTCGGGGACCATCGACAGCATGACCACGACGCCCAGCGCGACGGCCGGGAGCACCGAGACGCTCACGAACTTCGCCATCGTCGCGGCGCCGCCGCGGACCACTCCGATGGCGGCGTCGAGCGTCTCCCCGACCGTGAGCGGCCGCAACTGCCCGGGATCCATCGGCGAAGGATACGTTCCGCGCCGGGTGGCGCCGTCGGAGCGCGGGTGGGTCGCGAGGGTCAGCGGCGGCGGGCGCGCACCACGTAGGTGGCGGCGACGCGGTCGTGCCACGTCTGGCCCGCGGGGCTCCACAGCATGGCCAGGTAGCCGAGCAGGCAGAGCAGCCGCGACGCGATCGCGACCAGGAATCGCATCAGGACGTGGGTGACCTCGACCCGCCCGCCGGTGTGGGCGTCGACCAGCCGGATACCCACCAGCCTCATCCCGACGGTCTGCCCCGCCGGCGAGGAGAGCAGGACCAACGAGTACCCGAGCTCCATCGCGAAGGCCAGAGCGAGGCCGGCGTCGGGGCCCGTGCCCGCCAGCAGGAAGTAGCCGACGACGTTGAGGAGCGCGAGGTCGATGAGGAACGCGCCGGCGCGCAGGCCGAACGACGCGACCGTGCCCGACGGATCCCCCCCGAGCGGCGGCCCGGGCCAGGATCCGGGTCCGGGCGGCATCCGCGACACGAGGCTCCTGTGGGTTCGGGGGTTCGGGGGTTCGGGGGTCCGGAGGACCGGAGGACCGGAGGGCCGGAATCGGTGTCCGAGCCGCGCTCAGAGGGGACGGCCGGTGGCGTACTTCGCGAGCTGGAACGCCCACAGCACCCCGAGGACCGCCGGGATCACCCACGCCGGCACCGACACGCGGCGAACCCGCCAGGCGGCGAGGAGTCCGAGCGCCAGCACCACGGCCACGATCCCGCCCGGCGTCATCGCCACCGACGCACCGAGGTCGCCGTGGACGGCGTAGGTGACGGCGCGGGTCATCCCGCACAGTGGGCACGGGATCCCGGTGACGCTGCGCAGCGGGCACGGGAGGCCGAACCCGTGGGGCAGCCAGGGGCGGACCACGGCCACCGCGAGCATCAGGGCCCCGGCCAGGCGGAGCGACCCGGCATCGAGGCGGCGACGGCCGGTCGCCGGTGCGCCGGCCCCCGGGGACCCCACCGGGGGTGCCCAGCCGTGGGGTGCGGTGGCGGTCACTCGGGCCGGTCGGGACGGGTGGTCCGCGGCGTCCTAGAGCGCCTTCACCAGGGCGGCGTCGCCCTGGCCGCCGCCGCCGCACAGGGCCGCGGCTCCCACTCCGCCCCCCCTCCGGCGCAGCTCCTCGACGATGGTCATCACGACCCGGGTACCCGACATCCCGACGGGGTGGCCGAGCGCGATGGCGCCGCCGTTCACGTTCACGACGTCGTCGGAGATGCCGAGGTCGCGCATGCTGGCCAGGCCAACGGCCGCGAAGGCCTCGTTGAGCTCGTAGAGGTCGACGTCGGCCTGCGACATCCCCGCCCGGCCGAGGGCGGCCTTGATCGCCCTCGACGGCTGGGTGAGCAGCGAGGGGTCGGGCCCCGCGACCATCCCGAAGCCCAGCAGCTCGGCCTTGGGGGCCAGGCCCAGCTCCTCGGCCTTGGCCCGGCTGGTGACGATCACCGCCGCCGCACCGTCGGAGATCTGCGACGCGTTGCCGGCCGTGATCGTGCCCTCCTTCGCGAACGCGGGGCGCAGCTTGGCCAGCGACTCGGCGGTGGTTCCGGGCCGGACACCTTCGTCGGCGTCGACCATCACCGGGTCGCCCTTGCGCTGCGGCACCGGCACGGCGACGATCTCGTCGGCGAAGCGGCCCTCCTTGATCGCGGCCGCGGCGCGTTCATGGCTCCTGGCCGCGAGGTCGTCCTGCATCTCACGGGTGATGCCGCCGAAGTCGCCGGTGTAGCGCTCGGTGCCCGCGCCCATGTGCACGGCGTCGAACGCGCACCAGAGGCCGTCGTTGATCATCGAGTCGACGACCTTGCCGTCGCCCATGCGCATCCCGGCCCGGGCCTGGGGGAGGAGGTACGGAGCGTTGGTCATCGACTCCATGCCGCCGGCGACCACCACTTCGGCATCGCCGGCCTGCACCATCTGGTCGGCGAGGTAGATCGTGTTCATGCCGGACAGGCAGACCTTGTTGACGGTCATCGCCGGCACCGACATGGGGACGCCCGCCTTGGCCGCGGCCTGCCGGGCCGTGATCTGGCCGGCGCCGGCCTGGAGGACCTGCCCCATGAGGACGTAGTCGACGGCCTCCGGCGAGAGACCGGCGCGCTCCAGAGCCCCGGCGATCGCCACGCCTCCGAGCTCGGCGGCACTGAGGCCGGCGAAGGCACCGGAGAGCTTTCCGATCGGGGTGCGGGCGTACGAGACGACGACGGAACCGGGCATGGGTGGCCTCCGTGGCGCGAACGAGCAGGTCGGGCGATCGTAGCCCGTCATCGGCGGGAGGCGACCAGCTAGGTTCGGCCCCCATGAGCAGCGAGATCGACGCCATCCGCCAGGCCGTCCTCGACGGCGTCAGGGGCGAGGACCTGGCCGCCCTCCCCGTCCCGGAGGCCGCCCGCGGCGCGCTGGTCCGCGCCTCGGAGCAGGAGATGTTCGACGGCCTGCCGTCGGAGGAGAAGGACCCTCGCAAGTCGGTCCACGTGGAGGAGTTCCCGATCCCCGAGCTCGCTCCCGACGAGGCGCTCGTCGCGGTGATGGCGAGCTCGATCAACTTCAACACCGTGTGGACGTCGATCTTCGAGCCGTTGCCCACGTTCGCGTTCCTGAAGCGCCTCGGGCGGGAGAGCGTGTGGGGCGCCCGCCACGACCAGCCCTTCCACGTGATGGGCAGCGACGCCGCGGGGGTGATCCTGCGCACCGGCTCGGCCATCCGCATGTGGCAACCCGGCGACGAGGTCACGATCCACTGCAACTACGTCGACGACCAGGATCCGTCGGCCCACGACGACTCCATGCTGGCCAGCAACCAGCGCATCTGGGGCTTCGAGTCGAACTACGGGGGCCTGGCCGAGCTCACGGTGGTCAAGGCCAACCAGCTCATGCCCAAACCCCGCCAGCTCACCTGGGAGGAGGCGGCCGTCAACGCCCTGACGAACTCCACCAGCTACCGGATGATCGTGAGCCCCAACGGCGCCCAGATGACCCAGGACCAGGTGGTACTGGTCTGGGGGGCCTCGGGCGGCATCGGGGCCTACGCCTGCCAGTACGTGCTGAACGGCGGCGGGATCCCCGTCGGCGTGGTGTCGAACCCGCAACGGGCCGCGGTCCTCCACGAGATGGGCGTGGAGCACGTGATCGACCGCAAGGCCGAGGGCTACCGGTTCTGGGGCGACGACGGCCACCAGGACCAGTCGGAGTGGCGCCGGTTCGGCAAGAAGATCCGCGAGCTGGTGGGCCGCGATCCCGACATCGTCTTCGAGCACCCCGGCCGCCAGACGATGGGCGCGTCGGTGTTCGTGTGCAAGCGGGGCGGGATGGTGATCACCTGCGCGGCCACCAGCGGCTACACGATCGAGTACGACAACCGCTACCTCTGGATGAACCTGAAGACGATCAAGGGCTCCCACTTCGCCAACTACCGGGAGGCCTACGCCGCCAACCAGCTCGTGGCCGAGGGGCGCATCCAGCCGACGCTGTCGAAGACGTTCACCCTCGACGAGACCGGCGAGGCGGCGTACGAGGTCCACCACAACCGCCACGAGGGCAAGCTGGGTGTGCTCTGCCTGGCGCCCGAGCCGGGCCTCGGCGTGAGCGACCCGCAGCGCCGCGAGGAGCTCCTGCCGAAGATCACGCTCTTCCGGCGCCACCAGGACTGAGACGCGGCGATGACCGTAAGGCGGCAGGCGATACGGGTGGGTGCCGTCGTCTGGGCCGTCGTGGGGGCCCTGGTGGCGATACCGCAGGTCCCGGAGGCGAACAGCGACGCCCGACTCCTGGTCGGGGTGGCGTCGGTGCTGGGGCCGGCGGCCGCCGTCGGCGCCGCGATCCTGCTCGGCCGGCGCCAGGTCAGGTGGGCCGGTGCGTTGCTGCTGGTCTCGGTCGTGACACCGACGTACTACGCCTGGATGCTGGGTGTCCCGGCGCTGATCGCGGGGCTGGCGCTGTTGGTGGCTCCCCGGGTGGTGCGGGCGGACGCGCGCGCTTGAATCCGGAGTCTCGACGGCGCGCGGCCCGGGTTCTCCAGAACTCGATCTCTAGGACTCGATCTCTAGGACCTCGAGGTCGACGGTGTGAGCCCGGAGCTTGTCGATCACCTCGCGCACCAGGGTGGAGCGGACGCGCACGAGGTCGTCGAGCGATCCGAACCCGATCGTGATCATGAGGTCGGCCTGGCGGGGGCCGCAGATCCGGTTGCGCACGACGTCGAGCGCCGCGACCGACGACTCGCCCGCCAGCGCGGTCTCGAACGCCGCCGCGACCCTGTCGACCGAGTCCACCCGGCGCCGTCCCATCCGGTTCTCGCGGACGCAGATCACCACGTGCTGGCGGAACAGGGTCGCCGCGCCGTCGCTCGCCATGACCCTCGTATCGGCATCCGAGCGGTTCGGTTGAGATCGAGGTTCCGTAGATGCTCGGAGACGCGCGATCCCGGTCCCCGTTTCAGCCGGTCGTCGCCTGCGTCGCCACGCGCCGGACGGGAACACCCGCCGCGCCCTGTGTTCTGGGCCAGAGCGCTTGGATGCGGGCGGAGTGGCCGGCCGATCGCGCCAGGCGTTCGTCGCGGGTGACGAGCGGGCAGTCGAGGGCTTCGGCCAGCGCGACGTAGGCCGCGTCGTACGCGGAGAGCGCCGAGCGCAACTCGAACGTCGGCCGCCGCAGCGGATCGGACGCCGGCCAGCGGGTCATGCGGAGATCGTCGAGAGGCCCTCTCACCAGGAGGCTCGGCTCGATCGGTCTCGGAGGGCGCGCCGGATCTGCGTCGCCCTGGCGGCAGGGCCGATCGTTGACGTGACCGTCACCGGTAGCCGTCGATCCGGCGCCCCCGATACCGGAGCGGAGGTGACCCGCGGGTACGGCCGCCACCGGCGCGGAGCGCACGAGGTGCGACCGGCGGCGATCTCCCGGGTGTCCCGTACGATGGCGGTATGACCGTGCTCACCGAGATCGACCACGTCGCCATCGCCGTCAACGACCTCGAGGCCGCCATCGCCTACTACCGCGATACGTTCGGCTGCGAGGTCGACCACCGTGAGGTCGTGGAGTCCGACGGCGTGGAGGAGGCCCTGCTCAAGGTGGCCGACTCCTACGTGCAACTCCTGTCGCCCACCCGCGACGACTCGCCCGTCGCGAAGTACCTCGAGAAGCGGGGCGAGGGCCTGCACCACGTGGGTTACCGGGTCGACGACTGCGCCGCCGCGCTGGAACGGGTGAAGCAGGGCGGGCACCGGGTGATCGACGAGGCCCCCCGGCCCGGCAGCCGTGGCACCACGGTGGCGTTCGTGCACCCCAAGGGTGCCCTCGGGACCCTCATCGAGCTCGTGCAGGAGTAGCCGGTGCGGGGGCAGCCCGGGCCCGGATAGGCAGGGCCGGGCACCACACCCTGGGCAGGAATGCCAATTGTCGGTAGAATCCGGACATGGGCGCGCCTCGTCGGGGTGGGAGCGGCGCTCGCCCGCCGAGACTCGTCGGCGGGAATCCGTGCCGCGTCGGTGCCGTGGGGCTCCTGCTCGCCCTCGTGGCCTGTTCCGGCGGGGGTCCCGCTCGTTCCGGGTCGCCGGCGTCGTCCACGGTCCCGGCGACCCCCGTCGCCGGCGAGACGGCCCCCGTACCGATGGGGGAGCGGCTGCCCGACGCGGCGACGTCGACCACCGCCGAGCCCGTCGCGGTGGAGGTCGGAGGCGAGCAGGAGACGGGGGCGCCGACGTCTCTCGGCACCCTGGCGTCCCCCGCCCGGCCGGGCCTGACGTCGCTGTCGGCCCCCTCCTCGGCCCGGTGCGTCGGGGAGGCCTCGACGACGGTGCACCTGTCGTGGTCCTTCTCGTCGGCCACCTCGGTTGTGATCTACACCGACGGGCGAGCCTCGATGGGGTCTCTACCGTCGTCCGGCAGCACGGCGATCCGCTTCCCGTGCGACGGCGACACGCACACCTACTTCCTGCGCGCCTCGGGGCCCGGCGGCACCGCCACCGCGAGCGCGTCCGTCGACTCGCACTGAGGGTCCGGGGGCGGGCCCGCGGGGGGCCAGGGGAGCACCGGCGGTCCTGACCTGGGAACGGGCGAGCACCCTTGACTGTACCCCTATCAAGTTTTCTGGTGATAGCGGAATAGATCCCCTCGACGCCACGTTGGCAGGGTGCGTGCAGGCCCGTCGATCCTGATCGGGCCCGGTCCCAGAGGAGGACGAGATGCTGCTTCGCTACGACCCGTTCCGCGACCTGGACCAGGTGACCGAGCGGTTCTTCGGGGAACGGCACGGCCGGATCCCGATGGATGCCGTACGCCGGGCCGACCACGTGGAGCTCTACTTCGACCTGCCCGGCGTCTCCGGCGACACCCTCGACGTCACCGTCGAGAAGAACGTCCTCACCGTGAGGGCCGAGCGCCGCTGGACGCCGCGTGAGGACGACGACGTGATCGCCTCGGAGCGCTTCCAGGGCGCGTACTCCCGCCAGGTGCTCCTGGGCGACACGCTCGACACCGACCGGGTGGAGGCCACCTACCGCGACGGCGTGCTGATCCTCACCATCCCCGTGGCCGAGCAGGCCAAGCCCCGCAAGGTGGAGGTCAAGGGCACGCCCGCGAAGGCGATCGACGTCGAGTCGAGCTGAGATCCGGAGCGCTCCGGTCGTCTCCCTGCCGGAGCTGCTCCGCCCCGGCCCGGTCCGCCGGGTCCCGCGGGTCCCGCCGGTCCCCTCCCGGCGGGACCCGCCGCGTCCGGGGCCCCTCGGGGGCCGACGACGCGGAGCACCCGCCTCGCGCCGGGCCGTCCCGGGGGGACCGTCCGGGGTGGCCTGTACGCTGCGGGGATGGCAGTCGAAGAGACCGAGATCCAGGCCGCCCAGGGGGAGGGGGGCGCGCCCGGGCCTGTGGTGCCGCCGGCGATCCACCCCGTCGAGGAGCGCCTCGCCCGCCTGGCCGAGCTGCGCGAGGGAGCCCTCCACGCGGGCAGCCCCGCGGCCGTCGAGCGCCAGCACGACCGCGGCAAGCTGACCGCCCGTGAGCGCCTCGACCTGCTGCTCGACCCCGGCAGCTTCGTGGAGCTCGACATGCTGGCCCGCCACCGGGCCCACGCGTTCGGCATCGACAAGAACCGGCCGCTCACCGACGGCGTCGTCACCGGCTGGGGAACCGTCGACGGCCGCAAGGTGTTCGTGTTCTCCCAGGACTTCACGGTCTTCGGCGGCGCGCTCGGCGAGGTGTTCGCCGAGAAGATCCACAAGGTGATGGACCTCGCCGAGTCGGTCGGGGCGCCGATGATCGGCCTCAACGACGGCGCCGGCGCCCGGATCCAGGAGGGAGTCGTGTCGCTCGCCTCCTACGGCGGGATCTTCTACCGCAACGTGAAGGCGTCGGGCGTGATCCCGCAGATCAGCGTGATCCTCGGGCCCTGCGCGGGTGGCGCGGTCTACTCGCCGGCGATGACCGACTTCATCTTCATGACCAAGGGCACCTCGCACATGTTCATCACCGGGCCCGACGTGGTGAAGACGGTCACCGGCGAGGACGTCACCCAGGAGCAGCTCGGCGGGGCCATGACCCACGCGTCGAAGTCGGGCGTCGCCACCTTCGTGTTCGACGACGAGGCCACCTGCCTCGAGCAGGTCCGGTACCTGCTCAGCTTCCTGCCCCAGAACAACCTCGAGGACCCGCCCGTCTACGAGCCCGACGACGACCCCGACCGCCCCTGCGACGGAATCGTCGACCTGATCCCCGACGCCGCCAACAAGCCGTACGACATCAAGAAGATGATCGCCGAGACGGTCGACGACGGCGACTTCCTCGAGGTACAGCCGTTCTGGGCCCAGAACATCGTGTGCGGGTTCGCCCGCCTCGACGGCCACGCCGTGGGGGTGGTCGGCAACCAGCCCATGGTCCTCGCCGGCTGCCTCGACATCGAGGCGTCGGAGAAGGCGGCGCGCTTCGTGCGCACCTGCGACGCGTTCAACGTCCCGCTCGTCACCTTCGTCGACGTGCCCGGCTTCCTGCCCGGCACCGACCAGGAGTACGGCGGCATCATCCGCCACGGCGCCAAGCTCCTCTACGCGTACTGCGAGGCGACCGTGCCGCGGGTGCAGGTCATCACCCGCAAGGGCTACGGCGGCGCGTACGTGGTCATGAACTCGAAGTCGATCGGCGCCGATCTCGCCTACGCGTGGCCCGGTGCGGAGATCGCGGTGATGGGCCCCCAGGGCGCCGTCAACATCATCTTCCGCAAGGAGATCGAGGCCGCCGCCGACCCCGAGGCCCGCCGGGCCGAGCTGATCGAGGAGTACACGGAGCGCTTCGCCAACCCCTACGTGGCGGCCGAGCGCGGCTACGTCGACGACGTGATCGACCCCCGCGAGACCCGCCGGGTGCTGATCCGCTCGCTCGAGATGCTGCGCACCAAGAGGGAGAAGCTGCCGCAGCGCAAGCACGGGAACGTGCCGCTGTGACCCCGCCGGGCCCGGGCGGGGGGCCGGACCTCCGGGTCGTGTCCCCCGCGGCGACACCCGAGGAGGTCGCGGCGATCGTCGCCGCGGTCGGCACGGCGGTGCCGGCGCCCCCGTCCGGCGCCGGGGTCGGCGCGGCGGGGGCCCCCGGCGACAGCGGGCGTCTCGACGCCTGGGTCCGCGCCTCGCGGCTGAGCGCCCGCCGGGCGGGGCTGCTGCGGGGGCCGTGGCGCCTGTCGGGCCGGATCGGCCGGCGGTCGCGCGCGTAGGGCGGGCACGACACGGTGACGGGCATGGCACGTCGCGCTCCCGGGCCCGGGGGTGAGGGGGAGATCCGCGACGCCGAGGTGACGACCGTCGGGGTCGACGAGTTGGTGGTCACCTTCGTGACCGAACCCGGGGTCGAGGTCGCGACCCGGCTCGGCGAGGTGGAGGTGTCCACGGCGGGGCCGCACCACGTCGTCCGGTTCGGTGGTCTGGCGCCGGGGGTGGAGCTGCCCCTGCGGGTCGGCGACCACGAGCCCGAGGTCCCGTACCTCCCGGCGTCCGTCACGACCCTCGAGCGCCCGCGGGGCCGGCTCCTCGCGACCCTCGCCACGGTCAACGACGTGCACTTCGGGGAGACCGAGTGCGGCAAGCTCGGCACCGAGCCCGAGGTGGGGCCGGTCCTCACCGCGGAGCCGGGCGAGGCTCCGTACCCGCGGACCATGAGCCTCGCCGCCGCGGCCGAGATCGACGCGCTCGATCCCCAGGCGGTGGTGGCCAAGGGTGACCTCACGAGCGCCGGCACCGAGGAGGAGTACGCCGAGTTCCTCGCCGTCTACGGGCGCTTCGGGGCGCGGCTCCACCACGTCCGCGGCAACCACGACGCCATGCTCGATCCGGAACTGGCGCTCAACGGCGCGCCGTTCGTCACGACGGTCGGCGGCGTGACGCTCGCCGTCGTCGACACCGTCACGCCCGGCACCGACCGCGGGTGCCTGCCCCGTCCGCAGCTCCTGTGGCTCGACGACGTCGCCGCCGCGACGAGCGGCCCGGTGCTCGTCTTCGGCCACCACCACCTCTGGAACCTCCACGCGGACCCCGACCGGGAGACCCGCAAGGAGCGCTACTTCGGCATCAGCCCCGACGACAGCGAGGAGCTGGCCCGGCTGGTGCGCAGGCACGAGAACGTCGTCGGGTACTTCGCCGGCCACACCCATCGCAACCGGGTCCGGCGCTACGACGAGGTCCGGAACGTGCCCTTCGTGGAGGTGGCCTGCGTCAAGGACTACCCGGGAGCCTGGGCCGAGTACCGGGTGTACGAGAGCGGCTTCACGCAGGTGGTGCACCGCATCGCGGTGCCGGAGGCGCTCGACTGGACGGAGCGCACCCGCCACATGTTCGCCGGCCTCTACCGCGACTACGCACTGGGATCGCTCGAGGAGCGCTGCTTCACCGTCACCTGGTGAGACCCCGGGCGCGGAGCCCCGCCACGGGTCGGCGGGGCCCGGGGAGACGCGGCGTTCGAGGCCGTGGGGGGGTGGTTCCTAACCTGGCCCCCGTGCAGGCGCTGGACGGACTGCGGGTCGTGGACATGGCGACGCTCTTCGCCGGCCCGGGCGCGGCCCGGCACCTGGCCGACTTCGGCGCCGAGGTGATCAAGGTCGAGCCGCCCTCCGGCGACGGCGCCCGCCGCCTCGGCTGGCGCGACCCCGACGACGGCGAGACCTACGCCTGGAAGCTGCTGGGCCGCAACAAGCGGTCGGTCGTCCTCGACCTGAAGTCCGACGACGGGCGGCGAGCCATGCGGGCGCTCCTCGACCGCAGCGACGTGCTGGTGGAGAACCTCCGCCCCGGCGGCCTCGCCCGTCTCGGCCTCGCCCCCGGCGACCTGCTGCGCACCAACCCCGGCCTCGTGGTCCTCAGCGTGACCGGGTTCGGGCAGGACGGCCCGTACGCTCACCGTCCCGGCTTCGCCACCACCGCGGAGGCCATGAGCGGGTTCGCCGCGATCAACGGCGAACCCGACGGCGCGCCCCTCCTGCCGCCGGTGGCCCTCACCGACGAGGTGGCGGCCATGGCCGGCGCGTTCCTCGTGATGGTGGCGCTACGCCACCGCGACCGCACCGGCGAGGGCCAGGTCATCGACCTGTCCCTCTTCGAGTCGATGCTCCAGCTCATGGGGCCGCTGCCCTCGGCCCACGCCCACCTCGGGTACCTGCAACCCCGGCTGGGCGCGGGCATCCCCTACACCGTCCCCCGCGGCACCTACCGGTGCGCCGACGGGGTGTGGGTCGCCGTCTCCACCTCGGCCGACTCCGTGGCGGCGCGGGTGATGGCCCTCCTCGGCGTGGGCGACGACGAACGGTTCCGCACCTCCGAGGGGCGGGCCGCCCACCGCACCGAGCTCGACGCCCGGGTCCGCGACTGGGTCGGGGCCCGGCCGTCGGCCGAGGTCCTGGCCGCCTTCGAAGCGGCCGACGCGGCCATCGCGCCCGTCCTCGACATGGCCGACATCGCCGCCGACCCGCACGTGGCGGCCCGGGAGGCCCTCGTCGACGTCGACGGCGTGCGGATGCAGGGCGTCATCGCTCACCTCTCGCGAACCCCCGGCCGCGTCCGCCACGCCGGCCGGCCGATGGGCGCCGACACCGCGGCCGTCCTCGCCGAGCTCGGCTTCGGCGACGGGGACGCCGCCCGCCGCGGGTCGGAGCATCCCAGGGAGGAGACGCGGCGACGCCCCGAGGAAACGCCGGAGTAGAGAACCCCGCGCGCTCGCTGGTGCGGCGCGGGCCCCCAACGGTCTCCTCGGGACGTGGCCTACGCGATCATGGCCGGTGGTGGTCCGCGGGTGGCGGACCCTCGGCGGCGCGGCTACCAATGGAGCCGCGGCGCCGCGCACGATGTTTCGGCGTATCGAATCGGACTTCGGAGGAAACCGTGGCCGCAACGACTCGTGAGGAGCTCGACCACCTGGTCGACGGCCGGACGGTGGCCGGGCAGTTCGTGACGACGGTCCGCGCCCGCCCGGGCGAGGTGGCCCTGCGCCGGCGGTCCGGCGACGGGTGGGACGACTGGACCTGGAGCGAGTACGCGGACCGGGCCGCCCGCATGGCGGCCGGCCTGGCCGACCTGGGGGTCACCCGCGGCGACCGGGTGGTCCTGATGATGCGCAACCGGCCGGAGTTCCACGTCGCCGACGTGGCCTGCCTGCTGGCCGGGGCCACGCCGATCTCGATCTACAACTCGTCGTCGGCGGAGCAGATCGCCTACCTGGCCGGCCACTGCGAGGCCCGGGCCGCCGTCGTCGACGGCGAGTTCCTCTCCCTGTTCGGCGAGGCGCGCCCGTCACTGGGCGCGCTCCGGTCGATCGTGGTCGTCGACGACCCGCCCGGCGGCGACGGCGTGTCCGGCGCCATCCCGTGGTCCGACGCCCTGGACCACGAACCCGTCGACCTGGAGGCCGCCGCGGCCGCGGTCCGCCCCGACGACCTCGTGACCGTCATCTACACGTCGGGCACCACCGGGCCCCCCAAGGGGGTGATGATCGACCACCGCAACGTGTGCTGGACCGCGGAGAGCCTGCGGGCCGCGCTCACCGCCCACGTCGATCTCCGGGTCGAGGGTCGGCGGCTCGTGTCGTACCTGCCGATGGCGCACATCGCCGAGCGCATGGTCTCCCACTACATGGGGATCCTGTTCTCGTGGGAGGTCACGACCTGCCCCGACCTCCGCGAGGTGGCCGGCTACTTCGGCCAGGTCCGGCCCGAGCTGATCTTCGCCGTCCCGCGCGTCTGGGAGAAGGTCTACGCGGCGATCGAGGCCATGAGCCACGCCGACCCCGAGCGGGCCCGCGAGTTCGAGGAGGCGCTGGCGATCGGTCTCGAGGCGTCGGAGTACCGGGCCCGCGACGCCGAGATGCCGGACGAGCTCCGCACCCGGTACGAGGCCGTGGAGGCGTCGACCCTCGGTCCCGTACGGCAGTTGCTAGGACTCGATGCCCTCGTGACGGCGATCAGCAGCGCGGCGCCCGTCACCATCGAGATCCTCGAGTTCTTCCGCGGTCTCGGGGTGCCGATCTCGGAGATGTACGGCATGTCGGAGTCGACCGGCCCGATCACATGGGAGCCGTTCCGCGTGAAGCTCGGCTCGGTCGGGCCGGCCGTTCCCGGCGTGGAGGTGGCGCTCGGCGACGACGGTGAGGTCCTCTGCCGGGGCGGGAACGTGTTCCGCGGCTACCTCCGGGATCCGGAGAAGACCGCGGAGACCATCGACGCCGACGGCTGGCTGCACAGCGGCGACATCGGCTCGCTCGACGCCGACGGCTACCTCCGGATCGTCGATCGCAAGAAGGAGCTGATCATCACGGCCGGGGGCAAGAACATCTCGCCGGCGAACCTGGAGGGCGCCCTCAAGGCGCAGCCGTTCATCGACCAGGCGTGCGTGATCGGCGACCAGCGCCCGTTCATCTCGGCGCTGCTGGTGCTCGACGCCGAGGCGGTGTCGGGGTGGGCCAAGGAGCAGGGGCTCGACCTCCCGACCGTCGTGGAGATGATCGCCTCCCCCGAGGTGAGGGCCGAGATCGACCGGCAGGTGGCGCACGCCAACGAGCGGTTCAACCACGCCGAGCAGGTGAAGAAGTACACGCTGCTGCCGCACGAGTGGGAACCGGACTCCGAGGAGCTGACTCCCACGATGAAGCTCAAGCGACGCGGCATACACGCCAAGTACGCGCCCCAGATCGCCGCCATGTACGCCTGACCGCGCGATCCCCGCGGTCAGGCCGTCGAGGTCGGCCGGCGCGCCTGCTCCACCGGCGAGTCCCGCGTCAATCGGTGGGGGCGATCACCACCCGGTCGGGGCCGTGCTCGCGAGCCGCGCTCAGCGCGCCCACCGCCCGTTCCACCAGCTCGGTGGCGTCGAGGGCGTGGGTGGGGTACGACGCGATGCCGGCGGAGACGGTCAGGGTGTCCGCGAGCGCGCTGGCGTGCAGCGCGCCGCGGACCCGTTCCGCGGCCCACAGCGCGCCCGACTCCGCGGTGTCCTCGAGGATCGCGATGGCCATGGCGCCGGTGAAGCGGAAGGCGAGGTCGGACTCGCGCAGGGTCTGGCGCACGACGTCGCCGAGCACACCTACCGACTGCTCACGGGCATCGCCTTCGGCGTCCTGGAACCCGTCGACCTGGAACACCACCACCGACATCGGTTCGAGGTGGCGCCGGGCGGCGGCGAGCCGTTGGGAGAGGATGACGGGGAGGATCTCCTCGACGAGGAGGCCGGACCCGGGGTCGTGGACCCACCCCGAGGTCGCCGGCGGCGCGGCGGGTCCGGCAGCCGAGGCCCGGGCCCGGGTCGTCTCCTCGGCGAGCATCCCGGCGAGCAGGTCGACCTCGCGGGAGAGCCGGCGCCGCTCCTCGGCCAGGGTCCCGGCCCGCTCGTCGAGGGCCCGGCCGGCCGCGAGGGCGTGGACCGCCAAGAGGGCGGCGGCGGCCCCGGCCAGGCCGCTCCCGACGGCGGCCTCCGGCGCGGCCGACACCGCGGCGACGATCCCGAGGGCGATCGCGATAGCCCCGAGGACCACCGCCGCGGCCGTGCGCGGGGCGTTCATGCCGTACCCATCGGCGCGTCGGACCCCGTTGCGTAGGGCCCTACGGCCCTTCGGTGCTCGATGGCCAGTTGGGCGACGTCGTTCATGATCTCCGAGAGCCGGTAGTCCTTGGGCGTGTACACCCGGGTGGTACCCGCCTCGGCCAGGGCCGGGCGGTCGGCCTCGGGGATTATCCCCCCCACGACCACGGGGGCGTCGACACCCGCCGCCCGCACCAGGCGGATCGTCTCCGGGACCAGGTCGCGGTGCGAGCCCGAGAGGATCGACAACCCGACGACGTCGACGTCTTCGTCGCGCGCCGCGGCGGCGATCTGCTCGGGCGTGAGCCGGATCCCCTGGTAGACGACCTCCATGCCGGCGTCGCGCGCCGCCACCGCTATCTGCTCGGCGCCGTTGGAGTGGCCGTCGAGCCCGGGCTTGGCCACGAGCAGCCGGATCGGGCCGCCCAGGTCGGCCGCCGCCCGGCGCACCAGCTCCCGGACGCCGAGCATCCCGCCCGCCGGGGCGCCGGCCACCGCTCCCACGCCGGTCGGTGCCCGGTACTCGCCGAACACCTCGCGCAGCGCTCCGGCCCACTCGCCCACCGTCCCGCCGGCCCGGGCCAGGTCGATGCTGGGCTCCACGAGGTTCTCGGTCCCGGCCGCGGCGGTCCGCAGCCGGTCGAGGGCTCGGGCCACGGTGCTGGGGTCGCGGTCGGCGCGCCACCGCTCGAGGTGCTCTACCTGCGTGCGCTCGGCGTCGGGGTCGGGTACGAGGATCGATGCGCCGCCGGATTCGACCAGTGGCGACGGCTCGGTCTCCGGGAACCGGTTCACGCCGACCACGGTCGTCTCCCCGGCCTCGATGCGCCGGAGCCGCTCGGCGTGGCTCTGGACCAGCCGCCCCTTGATCCGGTCGATCATGGCGAACGCCCCGCCGCCGTCGAGGACCCACTCGAGCTCGGCGGTGGCGGCGTCGTCGAGCTCGGCCGTCTTGGCCTCGATCACCTTCGAGCCGTCGAGGATGTCGTCGTACTCGAGGAGGTCGGTCTCGTAGGCCAAGACCTGCTGCATTCGCAGCGACCACTGCTGGTCCCAGGGGCGGGGCAGGCCGAGGGCCTCGTTCCAGCAGGGGAGCTGGAGGGCCCGGGTCCGGGCGTCGCGGCTCAGCGTGACGCCCAGCATCTCGAGCACGATCCGCGGCACGTTGTTCTCGGGTTGCGACTCCGTCAGGCCGAGCGAGTTCACCTGGACGCCGTAGCGGAAGCGGCGGAGCTTCTCGTCGGTGACGCCGTAGCGCTCGCGGCAGATCCGGTCCCACATGCGGGTGAAGGCCCGCATCTTGCAGGTCTCCTCCACGAAGCGGATCCCGACGTCGACGAAGAACGAGATCCGGCCTACCACCGCCGGCAGCTCGTCGGGGCTCACCTGCCCGGAGTCGCGCACCGCGTCGAGCACCGCGATCGCGGTGGCGAGCCCGTAGGCCAGCTCCTGGACGGGGGTGGCCCCCGCCTCCTGTAGGTGGTACGGGCAGACGTTGATCGGGTTCCAGCGCGGGATCTTCGTGACCGTGTGGGCGATGAGGTCGACGGTCAGGCGCCGCGACGCGTCGGGACCGAAGATGTAGGTGCCGCGGGACAGGTACTCCTTGACGATGTCGTTCTGGGTCGTGCCGGACAGGCGCGACGGGTCGACGCCGCGCTCGGACGCCAGGGCCACGTAGAGCCCGAGGAGCCACATGGCGGTGGCGTTGATCGTCATCGACGTGTTCATCTCCTCGAGGGGGATCTCCTCGAAGAGGGTGCGCATCTCGCCCAGGTGGGGGACGGGCACCCCGACCTTGCCCACCTCGCCGCGCGCCCGCGGGTCGTCGGGGTCGTAGCCCGTCTGGGTGGGCAGGTCGAAGGCGACCGACAGGCCGGTCTGGCCCTTGGCGAGGTTGGAGCGGTACAGCTCGTTGGAGGCGCGCGCCGACGAGTGGCCGGAGTACGTGCGCATCAGCCACGGACGGTCGCGGTCGGTCACGGGGACCATTCTCCCGCGTCGGCGACGCCCTGTCGCACGAGAGGGCCGTCCACCGGCCGATCAGCGGTGGTAGTCGTAGAAGCCCAGGCGGCTCTTGCGGCCGAGGCGCTCGGCGCTCACCATGCGTCGGAGGAGCGGGGCCGGGGCGTAGTTGGGGTCCTTGAACTCGGCGTAGAGCGCCTCGAGGATGGCCAGGCTCGTGTCGAGACCGACCAGGTCGAGGAGCTCGAGCGGCCCCATGGGGAAGTTGCAGCCGCCCTTCATGGCGGCGTCGATGTCGTCGCGGCTGGCCACGCCGGAGTCGAGGAGCTTCACCGCGTTGTTGAGGTACGGGAAGAGCAGCGCGTTGACGATGAACCCGGCCTGGTCCTTGACCAGGACCGGGCTCTTGCCGCAGGCCTCGGCGAAGCCGCGGGCCTCCTCGACGGTGGCGTCGGAGGTGGTGATGGCCCGGACGACCTCCACGAGGGGCATCATCGGCGCCGGGTTGAAGAAGTGGATGCCGCACACCTTCTCGGGGCGGCCCGTCTCCATGGCCATCTCGACGACCGGGAGCGTGGAGGTGTTGGTCGTGAGCAGGGCCGACGCGCCGCAGATGCGGTCGAGCTCGCTGAAGAGGTGCTTCTTGGCCGCCAAGTCCTCGACGATCGACTCGACGACGAGGTCGCAGGACGCCAGCTCGCCCAGGTCGGAGACGGCCCGCACCCGGCCGAGCACCGCGGTGCGGTCGTCGTCGGAGAGCTTCCCCTTGTCGACCTGCCGGGCCAGCGACTTCTCGAGGCCGGCGACCATGGCGTCGGCGCTGGCCTGGGCCCGGCTGCGGAGCACCACGTCGAAGCCGGCCTTGGCGGCGACCTCCGCGATCCCCGAACCCATGATCCCGGAACCGACGATTCCGACGCGCTTGACCGCCATGGCCGCTCCTCTCCTTGGTGGCGGCGCAGGTTACCGATCGGTACCGGCGGGCCGCCACCGGCGAATAGCCTGCCGCGGGACCTCACGAGACCGGCCTCCGGGCCCGAGACGGGGAGATCGAACCGATGAGCCCGCGCGCCGCCCGCCCCGAAGGAGTCCTCGCCCTGGTCGGTGGAGGTGAGTGGGGCGACGGTCTCCTGGAGCTGCACCGCGAGATGGCTTCCGCCGCGGGCGCCCGGGAGGTGCTGGTGCTCCCCACCGCCGCGGCCTTCGAGCGGCCGGGGCGGGTGGTCCGGCAGGCCACCGACCACTTCGCCGCCTCGGGGACGCCGGTCCGCGAGCTCGCGGTGCTCAACCGGCGGGAGGCCGAGGAACCGGCCCACGCCGACGCCGTGAGATCGGCCCGGTTCGTCTACCTGGCCGACGGCTCCCCGATGCACCTCCGGTCCGTGCTGTGGGGATCGCCGCTGTTCGAGGCGCTGGTGGAGGCATACCGGAAGGGCGCCGCGGTGGCGGCCAGCGGGGCCGGCGCCACGGTCCTCGGCGACCCTATGGTCGACCCGCGGGGCGGTGCCTACACGGTCGGGCTGGGCCTCGTGAAGGACCTCGCCGTCTTCCCGTACCACGGCACCTCGGCGCGGCACCTGCTCGAGCGCTCGGTCGACCTCCTCGCCCCGACCGCGACGCTGGTCGGGATCGACGAGGAGACGGCCCTGGTCCGCGATCCCGGGGGCTCGTGGCGGGTCGCCGGAGCCGGCAAGGTCACGATCTACGAGGAGGGTGAGCCGGCCCACGCGCTCGGGGCGGGCTCGTCGGTGCCCGGTCTGCCGGCCTGAACCCCGGCCGCGTCAGCTACCGTCCGGGCAAGCCATCCCGGAAGCCACCCCGGCCGAGGACTCCACGTTGACGGACACCGGGCCGCCCGACGCCCTTCAACTCACCGACATCGAGGTCCGCTTCGGCGGCGTGACCGCTCTCGACGGGGCCTCGGTGCGGGTGGGGCCGGGTGAGATCTGCGGTCTCATCGGCGCCAACGGTGCCGGCAAGACCACGCTCTTCGACGTCGTGTCGGGGGTGCGGACCCCCGACGCCGGCCGGGTCCACCTTCACGGGCGCGACGTCACGGCCTGGTCGCCCCACCGCCGGGCCCGGGCCGGCCTGCGGCGAACCTTCCAGAGGGTGCAGCCCTTCGGATGGCTCACGGTGGAGGAGAACCTCCTCGTCGCCTCGGAGTGGCGTGGGGGTGGGGGCGGGGCTCTCGCCGACGTGGTCGGCGCCCCGGGCCGGCGCCGGAGGGAGCGGGAGCGCCGGGCGCGCGCCGACGCGGTGATCTCCCGCTGCGGGCTCGGCGCGGTGCGGCACTCCCCGTGCGGTCACCTGCCGATCGGTGCGGTTCGCCTCGTCGAGCTGGGCCGGGCCCTCGTCGACGATCCCACCGTCGTGCTCCTCGACGAACCGACCTCGGGGCTCGACCACGCCGAGTCGAGGCGCTTCGCCGATCTGGTCCGGTCGGAGCGCGACGAGCGGGGCACCGCGGTCCTGCTCGTCGAGCACGACGTCGGCTTCGTGCTCGGGACCTGCGACCGCGTGGTGGTCCTGCACCTCGGTCGGGTGCTCGCCGACGGCCCCCCCGCCGAGATCCGCGACGATCCCGCGGTCCGGAACGCCTACCTGGGGGCCGTGCCGGCGTGACGGCCCCCGTCCCCGCCCGCCCCAGCGCCGCCGAGGCGCTCCGAACCGGAGGAACACCGTGCGCAGGTACCTGATCCGAATCAGCAGCGTCGCCCTCGCGGCCGCCCTGGTCCTCTCCGCCTGCTCCGAGAGCACCAAGGACGACGGCAAGGGGTCGGGGAACGGGGACCGCGAACCCGCCACCCGGACCACCCGGGGCGTGACCGATACCTCCGTCAAGGTCGGGGGGCTCGTCTACGACCTGTACTTCGGCGACGCCCGGGTGGGCGTGCAGGCCCGGATCAAGCAGGCCAACGACGCCGGTGGCGTCCACGGCCGCCGGATCGAGGTCGTGGAGGCCGAGAACGACAACAACGACGCCGCCAAGGGGCTCGAGATCACCAAGCGCCTCGTGGAGAGCGAGAAGGTGTTCGCGCTCCTGCCCGTGAACTCCGGCGTGTTCGGAGGCGGCGACTACGCGGCCCAGAACGGCGTCCCGGTGTTCGGATGGGGCGTGAACCCCGGGTTCTGCGACAAGCCGAACGCATTCGGGATCACCGGCTGCGTCACCAACCCGTCGTTGAAGGTGGCGTCGAACGCGCTCGGCACCGCGCTCGAGAAGCAGCTGGGCACCAGCGACAAGACGATCGCGTTCATCGGCGAGGACAACGACGCCGGCCGCGGGGGCATCAAGCTCCTCACATCGTCCGTCGAGGACAAGGGGTTCGAGGTGGTGATGGCCGATGCCTCGCTCCCCGCTCCTCCCGACGTCCCCGGCGACGTGAGCCCGTTCGTGACGCAGCTGCTCAAGTCCGACGGCGGCCAGGCGCCCGACATCATCTACCTGATCGCCACCCTGTCGGGCACCAAGATCTCGGCCGCGCTCCAGGCCGCCGGGTTCAAGGGCATGATCGTGACGCCGTCCTACAGCCCGCTCCTGCTCGGAGTGCCCGGCTACGACGGGACGTGGATCAACACCCAGCTCGGGATGGACCCGAAGGTCGCGGCCAACGCCGAGATGCTGAAGGCCGTCGCGGCCGTCAAGCCCGACCAGAAGCTCAACCTGGCCGTGGCGGCGGGGTACTGGGCGGCCGACATGTTCGTGAAGGCGCTCGAGAAGACGGGTCGCGACCTCACGGTCGAGCGGTTCCTCGCCGCGCTCAACGGCGGCGGCTTCACGTACGAGGTGCCGGGGGTGGTCGGGCGGTCGGAGTGGCCCGGGAACCACGAGCACCCCGTTCCGTGCTCGGCGATGACCGAGGTCCGGGGCAAGGAGTTCATCCCGACGGTGCCGCTGGCGTGCGGTCGCAACATCCCCGTCGAGTGATCCCGGTCGAGCGACGGCGCCCGGTCGCCGCCCTGGCGCCGGCATGAGGTGACCCGGACGCCGTGGCGCAGTTCCTGAGCCTCGCCCTGGCGGGGGCGGTGTCGGGCGGGCTCTACGCCGTCATGGCGTCGGGCCTGGTCCTGACCTACCAGGCGTCGGGGGTCTTCAACGTGGGACACGGCGCGGTGGCGTTCGCCACCGCGCTCGTGTTCTACGTGCTCCACCAGCCGGCCGCGGAGGGGGGAGCCGGCCTGGCCGTCGTGCCCGCCGCGATCATCTCCGTCGGGCTGTTCGCCCCGCTGCTGGGCTGGTTCCTCGACCGGTTCCTGTTCCGGCGGCTGGCGGGGGCGCCGGAGGCCACCCGCCTCGTGGGGGCCGTGGGCGTGCTCATCGCCCTCCCCGCCGCGGCCCTGCTGACGATCGCCGCGTCGAACGCGTTCCTCGGCACCGACCTGCCGACGGCGTCGGGGGAGCAGGGCATACAACCGCCCGGGCTGGGCCCGTGGCCGGCGCGGTCGTTCTCCCTGACCCGGGGGGTGGCGATCGACTCCGACCAGATCGCCGTGCTCGCGGCGGCGGCCCTGGCCGCTGTGGGGCTGTGGTACCTGCTGCGCCGGACCCGTCTCGGCCTCGAGACCCGCGCCGCCGTCGACCGCGGGGTCCTGGCCCGCCTCCGCGGCGTCGACACCGACCGCGCCTCGATGCTGGTGTGGATGGTCACGACCTTCCTCGCCGGCCTCGCCGGGGTGCTGATCGCGCCGCTGTTCGACCTCAGCGCCATCACCTTCCACATGATCGTGTTCACGTCGTTCACGGCGGTGGTGGCGGCCCGCCTCCGGTCGGTGCCGGGGGCCTTCGCCGCCGGCATCGCGCTGGGCGTCGTGCAGAACCTCGTCAACGGCTACGCGCCCGATCTCCTCACGGAGATATCCGGCTTCCGGAGCTCGGTCCCGTTCCTCCTGCTGTTCGTGCTGCTCTTCCTGGTCCCCACCCGGGGCCGCGACGCGGGTTCGGTGGCGGAGGAGGCACCGCCGATCGACCCGGCGGGCGACCTGCCGGCCTGGCGTCGCCGGCTCCCGTGGGCGGTCGCCGCCGCGGTGTTCTGCGCCTACGGGCTCTGGATCGCCGACGCCTACTGGACCGGGATCCTGAACCGGGGCCTGGTGATGGCCCTGGTGCTCCTGTCCTTCGTGGTGGTGACCGGCCTGGGAGGGATGATCAGCCTCGCCCAGGCGACCTTCGTGACGGTCGGTGGGTTCACCACCGGGTGGCTCGTCACCCACCAGTGGCCCTCGACGGTGCCCATCCTGATGGACAACGGTCGCGTCACGTTCTGGCTCGCGGTGCTCGGGGCCACCGTGCTGACCATGGCCGTCGGCGTGCTGGTGGCGCTGCCGTCACTGCGCTTCGGCGGCCTGATGCTGGCCCTCGCCACCCTGGCCCTGGCCTTCGCCGGCGACCGGCTCGTGTTCCAGCTCGAGGGTGTGCGCAACGGATCGTCGGGCTGGTCGATACCCCGCCCCGCGTACGGGCCCGTCGACCTGGCCGACGACCGGACGTTGTTCGTGGTGCTCGTGGCGATGGTCGCGCTCGCGGTGGCGCTGGTGGTGAACCTGAACCGCTCGGCGACCGGCCGGGCCGTGCTGGCCCTCCGCTCCTCGGCCGTGGCCGCCGCGACGTCAGGCGTCGCCCCCACCCGGGTGAAGCTCACCGTGTTCGCGGCCTCGGCGGGGCTGGCCGGCTTCGCGGGCGCGTTCTTCGCGCTGGTGAACAGCCCCATGACCAATACGAGCGCGCCCGCCCTGGTGGGGATCGTCTGGCTCGCGGTGGCGGTCACGTTCGGGATCCGGCGCCCAGCGGGCGCGGTGGTCGCCGGCGTCGTCTACGCGATGGTGCCTCCCTGGCTCTCCGGCATCGGGGTGTCGTGGGGGGCGCCGTGGTCCTCGCTCCCAGGGTCGGTGCGGGAGGTCGTCGCGAACCCGGACCTGCCGGTGATGCTCTTCGGCCTGGGCGCGCTGAGCCTGGCCCGCCAGCCCGACGGCGTGCTGGCCGACGTGGGGGCCGCCCTGGCGCGCCGGCGCGCGGCTCGGCGGGCGCGGCCGGCCGCCGAGCCCACCGAGGCCGTGGCGCCGGCCGGGACCGCGGGCCCGGTGGTGCCGGTCCCGGTCGAGCCGGTCCCGGTCGAGCCGGCCCTGATGCCGTCCGCACCCCGGGGCGCGGGCCCGGACGGGTCGGGTGCCGCGGTCGCGGCCGAGGCCGGCGCCGTGCTCGAACTGCGCGGGGTGTACGCCGGCTACGGCGAGGTGGAGGTGTTGCACGGCGTGTCGCTGTCGGTGGCCCCCGGCGAGGTGGTGGCGGTCCTGGGCGCCAACGGAGCCGGCAAGTCGACCCTGTGCGCGGTCGCCGCCGGGCTGGTGGCACCGTCGCGGGGCGAGGTGGTGCTGTCGGGGCGTGACGTGACCTCCGAGCCGCCGTTCCGGCGGGCCCGTACCGGGCTGCTCCTCGCACCGGAGGCCCGGGGCGTGTTCCCCGGCCTGTCGGTCGACGACAACCTCGCGTTGCGCCTGCGCTCGGCCGAGCAGAGGCGCGCGGCGCGGGGGCGCTTCCCGATCCTGGGCGACCGTCACGACCAGCTCGCGGGCCTGCTCTCCGGTGGGGAGCAGCAGCAGCTCGCGCTCGCGGTGGCGCTGGGCGACCCTCCTGCCGTCTTCATCGCCGACGAACCGACCCTCGGCCTGGCCCCGCTGGCGGTGGAGGCCGTCGTCGAGGCGCTGGCCGAGCTGAGGGACCGGGGCAGCGCCGTGGTGCTGGTGGAGGAGCAGGCGGCCACGGCGCTGCGCCTGGCCGACACGGTGGTGGTGATGGAGCTGGGCCGGGTGGCGTGGAGGGGCCCGGTGAGCGAGGTGGACGCCACCCGGCTCGCGGCGACCTACCTGGGAGAGGCCGACCTCGTGGGTCGTGGGCCCGGTGCCCGGTCCGGCGACGAGGAGGCCGACGGGGAGATCAGCGAGGAGCCGACTCGCTGATCGTCACCTTGCTGATGGTCACCTTCTTCGTGGGCGGGCCGTCGCCGGTGTCGGGAGCGTAGGACCCGATCCTGCGGGCCACTTCGAGGCCCTTGGTGACCGTCCCGAAGCGGGCGTAGTCGTTGGGGAGCGTGGTCCCGCCCGGGCCGGTCACGACGAAGAACTGCGACCCGAAGGTGCCCGGCGGGTCGGCCGCGCTCTTGGCCGCGGCGAGCGACCCCTCGGGGTAGTGGTCGGTGGGCACCTCGCCCTTGACCGTGTAGCCGGGTCCGCCCGATCCGTCGCCGGCGGGGTCGCCGCCCTGGATCACGAAGTCCTTGGCGGAACGGTGGAAGGTGAGGCCGTCGTAGAAGCCCTCGCGCGCGAGGAACACGAAGTTGTTGACCGCCACCGGCGCCTTCTTGGCGTCGAGGGCGATGACGATCGTCCCCTCCGACGTCTCGAGTGTGGCGGTGTAGGTCTTCGCCGGATCGATCTTCATCGGCGGCGGCGAGTCGAACGTCCGGGCCGGGTCCTTGGTGCTCTTGCCCGCGGTGGTGCTCGTGGTGGAGGTCCGGTCGCGGGGCTTCTCGCCGTCGTCGCCCCGGGTGACGTTGAGGATCAGGATGATCCCGGCCACGATGACGCCGGCGATGAGCGCGTTGCGCACGGCCCGGATGGTGCGCGAGCGCTTCTCGGCCCGGACCGCCGCGGCGCGGGCCGCCTCCCGGTTCTGGCGCTGTCGCTCTCTCTTGGCCGCTTTGGACACGGGCGCGGAGTGTACCGACGGGCGCCCGCCGGGCTCGATCGGGCCCGCTGGTACCGTGGCCCCGTGGGTCTGATCGTCCAGAAGTACGGTGGCACGTCGGTCGCGGATCCGGAGCGCATCCGGGCCGTGGCCGAGCACGTGGCGCGCACCCGCCACGCCGGCGACGACGTCGTCGTGGTCGTCTCGGCGATGGGCAAGACCACCGACGACCTCGTCCGGCTGGCCCACGACGTCGCGGCCCGTCCGTCGGCCCGTGAGCTCGACATGCTGCTCACGTCCGGCGAGCGGATCTCGATCTCGCTGCTGTGCATGGCGATCATCGACCAGGGGTGCCCGGCGGTCAGCTTCACCGGGTCGCAGGCGGGGATCGTCACCGACACCACGCACGGCAAGGCCCGGATCGTCGAGGTCAAGGCCGACCGCATCCGCGACTCGCTCGCCGCCGGCGACGTCGTGGTCGTCGCCGGCTTCCAGGGCGTGTCGACGGCACGCGACGTGACCACGCTCGGCCGGGGCGGTTCCGACACCACCGCGGTGGCGTTGGCCGCGGTCCTCGGAGCCGACGCCTGCGAGATCTACACCGACGTCTCGGGGGTGTTCACCGCCGATCCGAGGGTCGAGCCGAATGCCCGGCGTGTCGATCACCTCTCGTACGAGGAGATGCTGGAGATGGCGGCCACCGGCGGCCGGGTGCTGGCCCTGCGGTCGGTCGAGTTCGCCCGGAACTACCGCGTTCCCCTGCACGTGCGCTCGAGCTTCACCTGGGCGGCGGGGACGTGGATCCGCGACAAGGAGGAAGGCATGGAGGACGCGATCGTCTCGGGGGTGACCCACGACGTCTCCGACGTGAAGATCACTGTCGACCGGGTCCCCGACCGCCCCGGCATCGCGGCGCGGATATTCCGCGCGCTCGCCGACGAGGCCGTCAACGTCGACATGATCGAGCAGAACGTGTCCCGCGACGGCCACACCGACATCTCGTTCACCGTGCCCGCCGACGACCTCGATCGCACCGTCACGGTGATGGGCAAGGTGGCGGCGGAGATCGGTGCCGGTGGGTTCACCCACGACACCCAGGTCGGGCGGGTCTCGCTGGTGGGAGCCGGGATGAAGAGCAACCCCGGGGTGGCGGCCGAGATGTTCGAGGTCCTCGCCGCCGAGGGCGTGAACATCGAGATGATCTCCACCTCGTCGATCCGCATCTCGTGCGTGGTCCGGGAGGACGACGTCGAGCGCGCCGTGCAGGCGCTGCACGCGGCGTTCCACCTCGAGGGGACCTGACGTGGCCCGCCTGGGCGTGATCGGCGCCACCGGCCTCGTCGGCGGGGAGATGCTGCGGATCCTCGAGGAGCGGGCCTTCCCGGTCGACGAACTGCGCGCCTTCGCCTCGCCTCGCTCCGAGGGTCGCCGCCTACCCTTCGGCGGCGGCGAGGTGGTGTGCCGCGTCCTGGAGCCGGGCTGCTTCGACGGCCTCGACCTGGTGGCCGTCGACGTCGACGACCCGCTCTCGGTCGAGTGGTCGCCCGTCGCGGCCGCGGCCGGGGCGACCGTCGTCGACAACTCGGCCGCCTTCCGCATGGACGACGACGTCCCGCTCGTGGTCGCCGAGGTGAACCCCGGCGACGCGCACCGGGCGCCGAGGCGCATCGTCTCGAACCCGAACTGCACCACGATGGTGCTCGTCACCGCGCTGGCCCCGCTGCACCGGGCGGCGGGCATCGACCGCATGGTGGTGTCGTCGTACCAGTCGGTCTCGGGGGCGGGTTGGCCCGGCATCCACGAGCTCGACGACCAGTGGACCAAGCTCGACGGGCGGTCCGAGGCGTTGCGCCGGGCCGGCGCGGTCGACGGCGTGATCGTGCCCGGCGACGTGTGGCCCAAGCCGATCGCCGGCAACGTGATCCCGCTGGCCGGTTCGGTCAAGGATGCCGGCTACACGTCCGAGGAGTGGAAGCTCGTCCACGAGAGCCGCAAGATCCTGCACGCCCCCGACCTGGCGGTCACCGCCACCTGCGTGCGGGTACCGGTCTTCGTGGGTCACGCGCTCGCGGCCAACGTCGCCTTCCACCGACCCGTGCGGCGTGAGGAGGCGATCGACCTGCTGGCGGCGGCGCCGGGGGTCGAGCTGGTCGACGGCGGCGACGGCTACCCCACGCCGCTCGACGGTGCCGGGGTCGACCCCGTGCTGGTCGGCCGGGTGCGCGACGACCCGTCGAACCCCGGAGGGCTCGACCTGTGGGTCACCGGCGACAACCTCCGCAAGGGCGCGGCGCTGAACACCGTCCAGATCCTCGAGGCGCTGGCGCGCTGAACGTCCGGCGAGCCGCGACCACCCGGCTCACCCCCGGGGGATCAGCCGGGGGCCACCACCCAGAGCCGGAAGTCGGACCGCCCCGTGGGGCGATCGTGCCGGTCGGACCGCCACACCCTCAGGACGTGCCACCCGGGAGCGACGTCGTAGCCGGGGCGCGGGCCGCAGCGGGTGGGCGTGGCGCCGTCGAGCGAGCACAGGTAGCCCCCACGGTGGTTGGCGCCCGTCACCACGAAGTCGGCGCGCGTCGAGCTCTCCACGCCCTCCGGTCCGCTCCTGATCCGTACCGACGGTGCCGGACCCACCTCCCAGACCCTCAGCTGGCCCGGGCCGGTTTCGCCCCGGGCGTCGACGGCCTGCACCATGAAGGAGTGGAGACCGGGCGCCAGGTGCCGCATCACGACCGGCGACGTGCACGCCTCTGAGCGGACGGCGTCGTAGTAGCAGCGATAGGTGAGGCCCGCCTCCATCGTGAAGCGGAGCTCGGCGTTGCGCGCCGGGGTCACGCCCACGGGCCCGCGGGTGATGACCGGGCGGGCGATGGGCGCGCCCACCTCGACGGTGGGTGAGGCGCTCGACTCGGGGCCGGCGCCGGAGGCGGTGAGGGCCGCCACCGTGAAGCTGAAGCGGCCGGGCCCGAGCCCCTCGAACAGCGCCGAGGTCTCGGACGGGCCGACCTCGCGCGTCGCTCCGCTCGGGTCGGCCGTCACCCGGTAGCCGACGATCTCCAGGTCGGCCCGGTCGGGGGCCGGGTCCCAGCTCACCGTGGCCGTGGTCCCGTCGACATCCGCGGTCACGCCGGTGGCGACACCGGGGGGTACGTAGGCCCGGCACGGCTGGCCCCGCAGCGACGGGCACGGTGCGAGCGGGGCGTCGAGCGCCACACCGGGGATCACCGGCAGCACCACCCGCGACGGCATCCCCGCCGTGTGGGCGATCGAGTCGGTCACCGGCTCGGCGGGGTCGAGCGCCCGGAAGGTCCACAGCGGCCGGTCGCCGCCGGGCGCCTCGATGCTCAACCGGATGCGCGTACCGGCCCGGAACACGTGGCCGAACGGGAAGATCTCCACCCGCGCGGGGACGAACTCGCCCGCCGGCAGCGGCGCGGCGTCGCTCTCGAGGTGCGTCTGGACCGGCCGCAGCTCGGTGGAGCGGGCGGCGTCGAGCTTGCGGTGGCCGGCCCTCAGCCAGCCGTTCTGCACGTAGCGCTCCTGGCCGTCGGGGCGGACCTCGGTGAGGGTGACCTGGAGGTCGGTGTCGGCCGCGGTC
>WBZR01001113.1_pt1 | contig 36052 bp, 51 predicted proteins | sample 5204231 | NCBI WGS metagenome assembly WBZR01 (sample SAMN12412403, study PRJNA552823) | activated sludge metagenome | isolation source: activated sludge from anammox sidestream of wastewater treatment plant... | place: USA: Virginia | collected 2017-08 | reverse complement strand
CTAGAATCGCATTCTCGTAAGTCTAACGCTTTAATGCTTCAATCACTAATGCTGCGTAGTGTCTCTTTCTACTATCCCCAGCAGCTTTATAGCTAGGTAGTTCATTCAATGCCTGCATCGCTGCTTTGCTATCTCCTGATTGAATAGCCGCCAGTACTTTATGGTGTTTCTCCCCCATCCCTTTCTTAGTCCATGTACCTGGGCCTGATTGGTAGTTAACCTCGGCCACAAATAAGAGTCCTGACTCATTCAGGTTGTACCGCTGAGCTACAGGAAGAGCATACTTCATCTTCTCATCTGATTCAGCTATCAATCCTTCCTGAATCTCTTCAGGAGTCATGGTACCTTCTTTGTAATGCCTAGACATTGCGCTGAATCCTACACCATTGGTTGGAACCTTCTTCTTGGATGAATCTTTATAAGGTGAACTTCTCACCCCCTCATTCCGTATTAGATTCTTCCTGAACCGTAGCATGGTTTTCTCTGATACACCTACACCATTCTCCCCATTCACACGGATAGAACCACCTTCCTTGATGGGGAATACCGCACCTGATCCGTACACCTCATCATTAGATTTCCTGATCCGCTCATCCGCTTTACGGATACCTGCTCTAACTTCTATAGGAGATATGACAAATTCCGTTCCCACTGAGGTGCCATCAGGCTTGAACTCCATAGCCATGACATTAGGTCCATTGTGCCAGACATAGAACTTATTATCAGGGGATTTGGTAGAGAACATCTCCTGCATAGCAACCCCTATCTTGTCTCTCGCATCAGGCCCGACTCCATACAGTTTCTGTATATCAGCATCAGGAGGTACAACATACATCATGTTACTACCACGTACTGTCCTACGTAAGGTATCCGCTTTAGCAGCGTTGATTGCAGCATCTGCTGGAAGGTAAGGTTTCTCTTGTAGTATTCTATCAGCCGCTTGAATCACATCCTGATTAATATTATACTGTATGTACTGAGTAGCTTCTGAGTCTCCCCAGAACTGATCCATACTAGACTCTGCCCTTAGCCCTTGATCTACAGCAGCATTAGTACCAGGGATGATACTCTTCAGTTCTCCCCATGCTGACTCAAGCCAATTACGTGGGGTCAGATCAGAGTTAACCTGATCCCTTACTGCTTTACGGGTAGATTGAGCCAACCCAGCCCTCTTGCTGGGGGAGAATGCTTTACTCTCGTTGAATGCCTTATTAGCGTTGAACTGAGCTCTTCCTAAGGATTCCCCCTGATTCATCCGCTCAGCTATGTCAGCCATATAAGCAGCATTGTCGGGGGACAGTCCAGCAAGCATGGTAGTCAGCTTAGCCCGCTTATTCTCCCTAGCTGCTTGGTACACCCCCTCATTGTAGATACGGAATACCTCTCTATCCGTCTCGTTAACTTCCCCCCGCTCATCCCCCTGAGCTTCAGAAGCCAGGCGAACCTTATCAATAGAGCTGTTTGATAGGACACCAGCCTGCTTATACCCAGAAGGAGACTTCTCCCCAGCGAGGATAGACATACCTACCTGTGACTGTAAAGGGACTCCTTGCTTGCTCCATGCCTCTTGCTGCACCTTCCAGGCATCCGTCTCAGTGATTCCTAGCATGTGTAGCCTGTTAGTATCCCCAGAGGTTACTGCTTCCATTATAGAAGCATTCTGGGATTGCTTACTACTCATACCCAGGTAGTCCTCAAGCATCCCTACAGCTTGACCTTGACTGACTGCTTGATTAATCGTCATCCTACCAAGGAAGTCTTGTAACTCCTTATAGGTTCCTCCGTAGGTGCCAAGGCTTAATTGGTTCTTTAAGTCAGCTACCTCTGCCTGATAACCCACATTACGGGCTACCTTGTTGCGGTCATATGAACCACGGTACGCTTTGCTAAGCTTTATCTGCGATTCCTGCGGAAGGTTAGCCAGGACATTATACTGAGTACCGTTAGAGTTAGGAACTGTGTTATCCCTGAGGAACTCATACAATGCCGGATTGTCATTCTCAAGAGAGTACTGAATAGCTTCCTCTGTTAAGGTATTCTTTACACTGGTTGGTAGTGACTCATCCATATTGATACTACCAATCAAAGAACCCGCCGTGCTCTCTACCGTTGCTGCGTATGCATCCCCGGATAAATCCCCATTGAGATAAGCAGATCGTGCTGCTACCATCCCTTGAAGGGATACTGAATTCTGGGTAGCTATCGCTGCTTTCTTCTGTTCCAGGATATATGCCTGATGGGCTGACTGCCACGTTTTAATATGCGCCCTATCCCGCAGGTACATCTGTCCCATGATAGAAGCCTTAGCCTCTCTAGTCATAGAAGAGAGTAAAGGGGTCATCTCTGCCCGTCTACCGGACAGGTAAGATTTAACCTCATCTGCTGAATTCTTAGTTAGCTCGGGTAAATCCTCTCTGAACTTAACGTCCATATCCGCCAGGGCCAGCTTGCCTTTAGCGTCCCTGAACCCAGCTACTTCCCAATCTTTGGTTAATGGGTCCCCCTGAATCTCTTCTTCACTCTCATCCATAAGCGCTCTGGATTGTCCATCCAGATAGCGCCTCTCTATCTCTGTGTTGAAAGTGTTAATTACATGTCTACCTACCTGCTCAGATAGTTGGTTGAGGAGCCTTTCCCGCCAGCCTGCGTCACCTACCATAACAGGAGCACCTGCCCCCCTTGATCCTGCTGTAACCTGCCCGCCCTGAACTTGGCGGGTATCCCTAATTCCGAAGTCTACAGGGCGATATGATCTCATAGAATCTCCTAGAATCCTAATATACTACTGATTGAAACATCCTTCTTGACACCCTCTTGCAAACCTAACTTCATCTTCTGGTTAGCGTAATTACCAGCAAAGGACATACCAGCACCTATGACAGATCTCAACAGGTTATCTGTAGTACTTGGCCCCATGTACTTGTACTCCCTCTGCTGGGGTGTGCTTAACTTAGTATTGACTACCATAGTATCAAGGCTTCTGTTGTAGTCCTGTAAAGAAGCGTCATAGTTCTCCTGTAACTGAGTCAATGCCTCATTACTACGCTGCATTATATCACTAGATACTGCATCTACTGAAGCCCCTATGGTGCCTGAATAGGCAGACATCAGGGAAGCGTCCCCTAAGGCACTTACTCCACCTGCTCTAACACTACTCATCTGCTGTGCTGTCTGTTTCTTTTGTAAGGCTAATTGAACTTGTCCGAAGGCAGTAGCGTAAGCATTACGTATACTGGCTTGTAACCTATCCCTGACTATCTCTTTGCTATCTGCTATTTGCTGAGTTCGTAACTGAGCTTTAGCCTGTGCCTTCGCAGATTGTCCCCCTAAGAAGGACAAGCCAGCCTGCACCGCCATCATCCCTAACATAGCCGCCATTATCTCCTCCTTATAGGATGGTGTGCTCTTGTGATATATTCTATAGAGGTTATATTGATCTCACCTGTTCTATCCGTTGACATCTCCACCACCGTGGTACGTGCATCTGTCCTGCATGGTACTACTGAACTGGCCTCATCTCCGTAAAGCCCTCTACCTAACTCCAACTCCTTACTGCTCATGTAGAGAGTAGGCACTGTCCCCTCATCCATCCCTGATCTGTCATCAGTAACGGAGATATCAAACTCAGAGGAGCCTCTAGTACCGATTATAATGCGCTGTAGCGTTACCTTACCAGTGTAGATAGGGTTACCATTATAGTCTCTATCTATTGGCCCCGGAATCGCTATGGATGACATGTAAGGCAATCCAAGCACAGCCGTTCCATCCTGGAAGCTTGGCACAGTAGTTATTGTACTACCTGATACCTTGAACCCAATAGCCTCCCCAGCTAGATTACCTGTAGCCTGAACCAGCCTTATCTTATCCCCGATACCCGGGTCGAAGGCCAGCATCCAGGCGGGTATAGTCCCTACTCCTGCTACTATACTAATATTCCCATAAATATCAAGGAATGGCCTTCTAGTACCATCTACGGCCACGTTACCAGCCCTTACATCAATAGCACCTATTACCAGGTAATCGTTCTGGGCAAAGCAGATGCTCATAACATCCTGGGAGAAGTAGAGTGCTGCTACTGGGTAGGGAAACGACCATGTGTGCCATGCCTGCTGCACCTTGTTATCTGCATCCCAATGGTACTCATGGATAATGGCTGAGGAATCATCCCCAGTAGGGACAAAGGCCGCTATATTCGCTACACTAGATGCGGCTGCATGCCTGCACCTACCAGGCATATACCGGGGGAGATGTGGAGTAGTGTCTGTTGAGGTATATTGACTATCCGTATAACTACTTGGCAACATCTCTAGGATACCAAAGAAGTTATCCGATCTAGGCTTAGCGTACAGAAGGGTTCTACCTATCGATACCGGGGAGCAGGTTGTATCCGCTGAGAAACTAGAGGTTGGTACTACAACTGCTGTAGATGGAGTTACGGCTGCATTACCTGATGGGACTACAGCCTGATAACTATTACTGAATACAACCAGATCTTTCTGGAATGGAATACACCATTCATAAGCTGCTGAGCTGTTGGTACTACTACCTACCTCGATTGGGTCAGAGCTAACTACTGAGGTAACAGTAGTGCGAAAGAAGTCGCGAGGCTTATTGCTGGCACTCATAGATACCATAGGGCCGGATAGTATAACCAATCTGCCTTGATAAGTACCCATACCCGAGATACCGTAAGTCATCCATTCGTGCTTAGGGTTCGAATTATCATCTCCTGATGGTCTCCCATGGAAAGCTGTTGTGTTCAACGCCCATGCAGACCCGTTCCAGTATATACTGATTGGAGCGTTGGTTATACCACTAGGGCCTTCGTACGATCCTACTTCCACCCATTCAGTGGTTGAAGCATTATACCTATAGTACTGGTACGTACCGCCTACACCTACCCTTACATTATAACCATCGCCAGCAGGTGGCAGTCTGGCTGGCAAGTCTCCAACAGACCTAGCTGAGGACATCTTGCTAACCTGCATGTACTGAGTACCTACTGAGGTGTTAACCCTCAGCGTTCCTGATGGATTAACCACAAACACATAAGGGCCACTTACTTGTACACCGAGGGAAGGTGCAGTACTCACTATACTATTAGCTAATTGTTGGGCTATATACTCAGGAGTAGATATAGCCGCATCCCCCGGTGAGGAGCCATTCGGTGTCGTATATGTTACGGTGAAGGTAGTACCACCATACGTAATGGTAACATTATACCCCCTACTGAATGCACCTGCTACCACATAGTAATACCCTATTCTATCCGGGTTAAGACCTACAGCAGCAGTGGATACACTAGGGTTCTTTTCAGTATTGCAGAGGAAGAACTCCTGCCCAACTGAGGCACCTCTTATAGAACGTCTATCTGTAGCCTGTAGATACGCTACAGGGCCTAAGGTAGCCTCTACTGCAAGGGCGGTATTAAGTATCTTGATTGTCCCTGCTGTGGTATTAACCAGTATATGTATAGGACTACCGCCTACATCTGTAAACCACGCTTGCAGGTTGTTTTTGTTAATACCTGTCCACTGGAATTGCTTCCTGAACTGAACCCCTAATCTACGTCTAACTCCTGTGACAGGATCGGATAGCATGTTATGCTGTGCCGTAGCCTGCCCTGCTAGCCTCTCGGAAGGGAGTTGCTGTGATACACCTTGCAGGAAGGCTTTATAAGCCGAAGCATAGGCAGCCATGTTAGCTCCTCATCTGTGAAGTTATTCTATTCCATGTCCCCGTACCTTGCGTGGAATACCGCATCTGTCTCAGGTGCTCTGTAAGCAATCCATTCCATGCCTCCGCTGCTAGTCCTTTCCACTCCTGCACTTCATTAGTCATATCCAGGTCGGTAACATAAACTTCTGATAGAGAAAAGTACAGCACTGCCCTAGCTGCTGTATCAGGAAGGAATTCGAACTCAACATCCTGAATAACTTTACCCTCTATAGGCGCATCAAACTTATAGGATAGAGTGGCAGGGTTATACAATCTCTCACCCCTGACTGCCGCCGACAATGGCACCTTAGGAATGAAAGACAAGAAATCTGTTCCTAGGAATATTTCCCCGTCTAGGTTAGGGTGGGCTGTGTATTTAAACTCATTAAACCACCAGCCACGCTGTAATAATGACCTACGCTGCATCTCCATCACTGGTAATATAATAGCCAGGGTAGGGTGCTTAACTTCTAACGATGTTACAGGACGCTCCCCTAATTTAGGGAGTATCGAATTCACTGCAAAGAGTAATTGCATAATACCTCCAGAAAGCTCTAGGAATCGATTTAATGAACTAAATAGGGGAAAGGTATAGTTGTATATACCCCTCCCCATTAAACCCCTAGAATCTAATCCTAGCCATTCTAAGGTTAGTCAGTTGCCAGAACTGCTACTGCATCACCACGCAGCAATCCAACGGTGTACATGGTGTAGCTATCCAGTACGTTACTGAAGTTCAACTCATCATCCCAGAAGCGGCTTTTCATAGGCTGAGCCTCTACTGTTACCAGAGCTTTACGAGGGTGGAAGATGACGCAACGCGCTTTAGCCTCAGTTGCATCGAGGTGGAAATTAACCCCGAGAGGATGGTCGTTGATCACAGAAGTAGGGAAGCGTGGAGTCTCGATAACGCGAATACCGTTCATCCATGCAATACGACGCATAGCGAAGTTATTACCAACCCCTTGGCTGCTACCTTGCCAGTCCACGTTCATCAGCTTTTTATGATCCAGCAACACGTTGAAAGTATCCGGATCAACTAGAGTTACAAACTCAGCCAGGCTACCACCTAGGTCACGTTTGACAAAGGTTGCCAGTGCTTCTTTGTGATTCTTGACCAGGAGCCCAGCAGCAGTCTCATTACCTGCTTCAGTATTGAGGGCTATAGCAGCAGCATAACCAGTCATGGTCTTACGGATACCGTCATTGAAAGCGCCAGACGCTTTAAGGGAGGCAGGTGCAAGCCAAGTACCTGCTTTGATCAGTTGGATAATGTGGCTCTGATCGAACACTTTGGCATGGGCACTACCCTGCTCAGCGCTGTACTGAGCTTTAAAGTCAGGTGCTGTCCAATCGTCTTGGTAGTCAATTGGATTGCGAGTATAGCTGGTGTACTCTACAGTGATGAGTACTTTCTCGTTAGCAATACGGGTACTGTCGAGAGTATCTCCAGCCTTACGGCCTTTAACTACTGCACCACCAACACGGTCACCACGCCATGTGTTGCTTTGTTGCCGAACTTGTTTGAATTGAGTCAACCCGGCGGAACGAAACATACTTTCCACACGGAAGGAACCTTCGATTTGTCCTTCATATGCTTCCAGATGGATATCCATATCCGCATCGGTACCAGCCCAATGCGCACGGCTCATAGTTGTATTATACGGTGTAGGCATTACTTGCTCCTTAGATTAATTTGTTAAGTAAATCTTGAATCTTGCTATCCACTACAGCCCAATAGGCCACAGCCCATACTTTGCATTCTGAGAACAGAATTTCCCAGAAATTTCCTACCTTACCACCGTCAAGCCGTGCAGTATCCACGATGACGTTAGCAAAGAATACTACGAGGATGAAGAGAACTAATGTAATCATATTTATCCTTATTGTAAATTAAGACGTTTACCCACTGCACGACGTTGAATCAATGCATTGTACTTATCCCCATAATCAGGATCATTACTATCCAGTTTGAGAATCTCTTGCTGGAACTGCGTTTTATTCAGTCCCTGAGTAGCGTATGGAGCAGACACCGGATCGAACCTGAAACCATCTTTAGGAATCATTCCGCTATTCTTACCAAACTCAGCGACCATCTTAGCCCCAGCTTTAATCAGGTTAGCTTTACCACTATCCAGCATAGTGGCTACTGTGGCCTTGATCTCGGGTGACGCAGATCGGTTAAACACAGCTACTGAGGCGTCCCAGACTTGCCTACCCCCAACCTCATGATAGACAGATTGCTCCATGGCCTCTGATTGAGCATTGATCGTGTTGACAATACCAGCGGCAAGATTAATTAAATGAGGAGCGTTATGACCCGCTTTATCTGTAATATAAGCGATGTCTATCAGGTTAGGATCACCATAGCTGATCGCATTGGCTAGTGCTCTATCCAAATCCATATCAGGTACACTGGATTTAAACATCGTAGCCATTGATTTAAGTACAGGATCATCAATGGTGTTAACATCAAAGGTGTTCAGGCTAGGCCCGAAGTCTACCATTGAGTTAGGGTTGGGAGTCGTTGCCGGGGGAGTAGCCTGAGGTGTTGTAGGAACCTTAGCCTCGGTAGCCTTACTGACAGCTTCAGCAATCATCTTGCTTACTTGTTCCTGCGTGAAGGTGCCTGTATTAGACATTCCCCCAGGGTTAGATACCCAGCCGGGCTGCATTCCTGTAAACTGTGCGCCACTATGACCGGCAGGTGGAGTGAGCGTCTCGGTAGGCGCAGGTGGTACACCATTTATATTCTCATCAGCCATTCTTAACCTCCAGTTAACGCTGTTGTGTTGGCTAACACGTCAGCCTGTTGTAATTGCATCTGTGCCTGCTGAGCAGCAGCGGCTGCCTCATCATTAGCCTTCTGTTCCTCAAGGGTATACATAATCGATGATGGATCGACACTCCTGCCTGATAGAATCACATCTACTATCTTAGCCGGGTTAAGTCGTTTATCCAGCTGGACTATAGGAGCTATTCCTGCTATCTCCTGGGCGGCCAAGAGTAAGTTTTGTACATCCCCCGACCTACCGAGGGCAGGAATCCCTGCTGTAACATCAGGAAGTAATTCTCCCGAAATGATACCCGGTAACGCATCTTCTGATACCTCCAACATAAGGATATAAGCAAGTGGAATCTGAGTGCTAGTACTCAGGGAACTATAGACCCCACCTAATGTGGTTTCTGCTTCCTGAGCTAACTGACTGATTTCAAAGGCAGTACCTTGTGTTCAATAGAGTTCGTTAAGCTCTACCCGCCCCGTAGGGCTGCTGCATGTTACCATGCAGAGCAGACTATATCTTGCACCTGTAATAGGTGCCTTAATGTTTCGAGTCACTTGACCCTACTCCTTTCGGATAGTCGTTACAATCCATACTTCTAAGCTGGCGTACCAACTGGTAAGCTGTAGCGCCCTTTATATGTGATAATCCCAGCCTGTCTAATAGCTGGTTTATAGTTAATCCATGCACCCCCCTGGTGTCGGGCCAGCGGGTTAGTAGATGCATGTGGGACTTAATTAATTCCCTCTCTGAATCAGTAATTATCTTATTCCACACCTCTCTAGGAGGTATATTTGGGGTAGGTGAGTGCTTCTCTGGTATTGTACCCTGGATTACACGTGCCCAAGTCTTCCCTCTACGTATAGCTTTTATAGCTTCTACAGATACAAATTGCAATCCTAATCTATCCCGTATCTGTCTGGCTGTTAATGGGGAATCCTTTAATGCCCAAACCCTCTTAGCTTGTTCCTCTGTCAGTTTAGACCCCTCTATTTCCTCCCCGTATTGCCCTCTATGCAAGCGCATGTCTCTACTATGCCGTACGTTCTCGGCATGGGTGCACCACTCTAGATTACTTAGTGAGTTATTATACCTATCACCATCTTTATGATTAGCGGTATGCTTAGGAGTAGGTCTTGGGCCTACAAACGTCTCTAGGACTAGCAAATGAGTATTATAAAACTTCTTCCCTAGATGAACCTTCTGATACCTATGTTTTTTATCTATAGTAGTTCCCCGAAGAACATACCCCGTCAAATTATTGTAGACATTCCCGTACTCGTCAATAGAGTACTTATTATCACAGCTTAGAATAACCTTCTTTGACATTACTTGTCCTCAGTTAAGGTTGAATGAATCACGGTATTGTCCCATTAAGGATATTCACCGTTTTAATTAAGTTTAACGAGAGCTATTATATTAACCCTCTCCTGATCCCGAATCGCCCCACCCCCTGTGTACATGAAAGCCACAGAGAGGCGCTGAATTAATTCGTTGATTTGTACGCCTACTATCTGGAGCTTATTAGCCTGACCAGACTCATACGCCTGAATGGCATTAGGATCACCTCTAACCCACTCACCCGACTCTGCCCTAGCGATAGCATCAACATCAGCCCCTGACGATGGACCTACCAGGTTGATTACCCGTAGAGTCTCTACAGCATATAAGGAGGATGATCTGGATAATTCAGAAAGCTTAGCGAAGCCTCCTGCGAAGTCACCTACAAGTCCACGGCCATAACTCTCCCCATGGATAAGTGACCACGTGGGGAATATATACGGGCACAACTCAACAGAGTACCTCCCCTCATCACCTACAGGTATACCCCCTACCTCAGTAGTGACTACCATTGTAGGTATATCTTTAACGTACTCTCTTCTAATCCTGGTATAAACCTCTACTACAGCATTAGGGTCATTAAATCTACCTAAGTCTTTCTTCTTGATTTCTTTAATGATGGATTCCGGAAGTGAACTGACTAAGGTGTATTCACGGATAATACAATCCACCACATCCCCCCTTCCATCCCGTTTAATGGAGAAGGATTGGAGACCGTAGACTGTAACAGTCTTACGCTTGCTATCACGATAGATCACTGCATTACCAGTGACTATCAAATGTTTAAGCATGAGTATCAGTGAAGAGTACCCGGAATTCATGAAGAGATTCTTATTAGCCTCACGTTCCAGTTTAGAGAAGGTTGCACGGAAATCTCCCTCATCACCTGCTTGTTCCTTCATTACTTCTGCCAGTTCTCCACTTGCATCAGCCTTGAAGAAAGAGTATTGAGTGGGGAATAGTATGCGAGCTAGTTTGGAAGCTAGATTGTTGGTAAGGAGTGCTCCAATTTCTTGGAAGTCAGTTTGTAGAACAGTACGTGTTCCGTTGGAGGTTTGTTGGAGATCAGCCATTAAGGCAGGAAGTGTCCACGTCGCATATTGGATTGCCCTGTCTAATACATAGGTGTCCCTGTATTTCTCAAATAGCCCCTTATTGGTAGCCATATCTCCTCCTAGAGATTAATCCCCAGATTAGAGGAAAGACCAGGTTTACGTTTGTTAGGTCTGCTGGCTTCGCCTATGGTGCTTTCCTCCCCATCACCGGCGTTGCGGTACATCACCGAGTCTTTGGTTTGTACTGGGGAAGTGTCCAGATCAACCTTAAGCTGACCTTGTGATACCTTAAGCTGACCTTGTGATTCCGATGGTTGTGGTGCGGGGGAAGGTATCAACCCACGTTCCGAAGGTATCAACCCACGTTCCATGTGGGCCTGGTTCCTCTTAGCGGCCATGTAAGCCGCAAAAGAGGTCGCAATGTTATTCCCAAGTGATTCATTCTGGATTTCTGCTGCAAGTGCTTTCCCTTGAGGCGAATTCTTAAAATTATCAGGAAGGCGGTCGTAACTCAGCTGTTTCAAGCTTTTACCTATCCCGGACGTTAACTTATTTAATTCTTTACCTAAACCTAACCCCAAGAAATCCCCTTCTTTGGGGGTGGGTGGACTTGGGGATGATTCTGGGCGAAGGTAAGCCCAACCTGTCTTAACCTTGTTCTTACTTGTGTAAGCTGTAGCAGCTTTAACCAACGCTGCCCATGAGTCCTGCACGTTTAGAGCCATGTGTCACCCCCTATACCCAACTGAGTGGATAATCCCCCTGCCCTATTACGTTTTCTTTTAGGGGTGAAATCATCATCCATCCCTGTAGCATTAGCTTCACCGCCTGGAGCGATCTGGGCGATATTGTCTGTACTAAGATCAGCACGGAAGTTTTCCTGCAATGCCTGTGCCGCCTCCTGAGCTTTACGGTTAGCTTCCGCCGCTGCTCTCTCTGCTGCGGCTGCCTCCCCTTTTGATGGGCCACCTCCACCACCACCTATAATAGCCTTGAAAATCTTTTTCATTCCACACTCCTATAAACAGTCTTATATTCAAAATCCCTGACCCTATGAGACCAAGCAAGCATACCTACCCCCTGGGCCTTACATTCCTTTCTAGCCCGTCTCATTATCTCGAATGAAACTCCTGTATCTCTGTACCGTGGGAGTACATATTGAGTCACCACACTCACACATTTACCTACGTGGAAATCAATCTCAGTTGTGAGTACCGCTCCTCCTATGGGAGTCCCGTGCATGTATCCGTAAATCTCTATCCGGTTCAAGGACTGAAGGTACTCAATAACGTTAGATACGTATACCTCTTTAGGTTGCGTTTGTAACTCTACAAACTCCTCCCAAGCATTACCATAGAATTGAGTGTGAACTAAGGCCCCGCCCTCACTCCTCCGGTATTCCCTGAATCGCTTGGATCCCATGGGTTTTCCTTTTGATCTCTTCAATTACTGATTGCTGACCGTTGTAGTACAGCAGGGTTTCGTGGTTAGTACTAGGACCCCATATCTGGTTTGGGAACATCTTCCTTAACCATCTGAACTGATCAGCGCTGAATTTAACTTCATCCATTTGGCTACCTCCTCTAAGAGTGGTACTTCAAATAGTTGACTAAAGTGTAAGGTTATTCTCTCTGAGCAAACCCCCCCATTTGAGGGGTCACGGGGTAAATAAATCAATAACTTACAAAGCTCTTTTTTCTCACCTAATATATAGGCCCCCCTTTATGTGCTTTCTATTGGTTGGTAGTAGTATATAACATTATATTTATCAGTACCTTATATCTATTAATACTTATTTATTACTTATTCTATGTATATCCTAGCTCTCCCAGGCAGGTTTCCTAGGGTGAAGAGTAATTGTTAGTTACTCTTCACTTCACCCTGAGGTCTCGCTGTCTTCGCTGAGGCTGAACATTGTAAGTCAACTCAGAAACTTGGCTATCTCTTCTATGACTGTAACTTCAAATTAGATTTTAATTTTGGCTACCTGTCCTAAGTATGTAACTTCAAATCAACGAATACTGATCTGCCATGGCTTCAGCCACTCCTACATACGTTCTACTCCTAATTTTCCATCTATCCTCAGATGGGGGTAGTTTATGTATTCTACTTTCCCTACCGTCTACTATATTGGTAGCTTCTAGTTTAGGTAATCCTGTTAACCATAGACAAGTTGCTTTAGTTTCCCCGTGACCAAACATCCACGGTTGTATTATCTGATCTGGTTTCCGGTAAATCGAACTCATTATACAGATAGGATTCTCTATCACCTTCTTGCCACAGGGGTGGTCTACAAACTTTAAAAAGAAATCGATAGCCTCTTGCTGTACGCCGCTTTCCCTCTTCTCTTTGAACCACCGGCTACCAGACACAGCCAGATGTGTGCATGGTGGGTGCGCAATTATCATGTCCCATGTTTCATCCATTACCTCTAACACATCCCCCTGTATATGGTTCCCTGGGGATTCAGTAGGTAATAGATCACATGACCATGCATTATGTCCTTTCCTATTGAAGGCATCTCTCACTATACCGCTAAATTCACAGGCTACCAGTACCTTCATAACTCCTCCTCTAACAAAACATAAACTCTGAATCTCTACAACCACTTATATCCAAACTTCCCCTAATTAAAGGGCATTCCATACCGGCAACCTCTATCCCCCATGAGGATAACCAGTTAGTGCCCTTATATATCTTAACGAACTCATCTCTTATTATCCTATGCATACTATCTACACAAGATGGGTGAGTACCAAATGAGTCGTGGATTCCTACCATTGGTAACTTCTCTCTTTCCATCTGATTAGCTGTCATAACTAAATGACTTGCATCCATGGAGTGAATGAAGTTAGGAGCGATAGAAGAGGCCATAGAGCGTTTATTCTGCTCGTCTGTATCCTCCCTAAATATCACAGCGGTTACCCCTGCTGCATTCAATTTAACCCGTTTCTGGTTGTACAGCCTGTAATCGTGATGAACTATAAACCCAGAGGGGGCAGTCCACCTAGCCCTACCAGATCGGTTCTCAATCATCCTCTCACTCAACCATTCCATAGCATAGTGAGCAGCTGGTACTGCCCCCTTGATCCCTAAGAACAGCTTCTCTGCTATATAGAATGTAAGCTTAGGTACATGAAGGTGAAGGGGCCATTCACCACCTGTTGCCGGGAACACCTCGTTCTCATAAGCATCCCATACATAATTAGAAGCACTATGTAGGGTGGCACTATAAACCTTCACCATAACTGGTCTCTTGGCTACTACTCTGGGAATTCCTGTTTTTATTACCCACTCAGCCATCTCCTTGATTTCTGGATCATCACTCAACAAATCTTGCTCAACTAACTGGATGGCTACTGAGGCTACCTTAGCATAAATGTCCTGCTTACTATCAGTCCCCATATCGATAAGGTTGGTATACTGTCCTCCTACTGGATCGAGAAGTAATGCGGAGTAGTGAGCCAGGCCGCTACAGGTAGCGTCCATATGGACTACACAACCAGTCTCGTACTTCTCCGGATTTCCTGACCGGTATGCTTCCCTCAATTCCCAGCACAAGGAGAACATACACCAAGGGCTGCTCCCCCATACCTCCGGATGATCCCATGGGGCATCAAGACTATGCTCTATCTTCCCCCAATTCTCATCTGTCCATTTAGCCCTTTGGTCGAATCGTACTTTATCATACCCGTAAGCATTGGCTATACCCACCTTCAACCAGTACACTCCACGGTACCCTAGTGGACGTTTATCTGCAAAGTGGATTACCGCCTTAGCCATATCTGATCCTTGCGGATTAATCAACCCACGGTAATAAACTCTACCTCTGGAATCCAGGTACGTAGGAAACCACACCCTAGAATGCCCCTGTAAGGCACTAGAATTGAGATTACGCAACAATTGCCCTACCTCCAGTACCTTAGCCTTCCATTCTGCCTCCTGTCTGTAGAATCGCTTTTTAGAGGCTTTCCAAAGCTCGAAGGTTTTTATTATCTCTTTTGGCGCTTGTTTTATGTCGAATCCGTCTTCGAAGGGGAATGGGGGAGGTAATGGTGGGTGTTTCTTGGGGACCCCCATAACTCCACCTCCCTCTGAAAACAGTCTCAATATTCCTTCTTTGGTCGGAGTGTGGATAGTAAATGGAGTTGACTGTAGGTAGTTAACCGCGTTGAAAACCTTAGGCATTCTCTCGAATACAACCGCTTCCCTAGCCTCTTTCTCTGTCCCCTGCGGTAAACTATCGGAAGATAATAGCGGTCTCCTGGTTTTACGGTGGTATGTCAGGTACCCTCCGTCTGTGTTACAAGTCCATCTATCCGGTGGACATAACATAACTCCGGAATCAGGGTTCACTATCTTAGAGATATCTTCATCGTTATACCCTGCCAGGAATTCGTATACCTCTGGTACTAACTGATACATCACCTTGAATCCTCTCTTCGATTTCATATGGTGCATATCAATTAACCCAGCTTTCCAGCAAGCATCTATACCAAATTTTCCTATCTGAGCATGTGCTATCCCGGACATAGAGTAATTCAATTCTCCATCAAACACACGCGAAATAGTATTCTTGAACATCTTCCGTATTCTATGTGGGTCTCTAACTAACTGCTCTTTGATGTGCTTGTAAACCAGTTTCATGGAGATAGGAGACACCTTAGACGCCATGCGAATGCGCGCTTCTAATACATACTCTTTCCCCACTTCTCTACACAAGTGCTGCGCACTGTGACAAGACAAGTGCTTCCTATTGCTAAGCAAACGGATACATTGTTGAATTGCTATTACAGAGGCTACAGCCACTGGTAACTGCCTTACCCATTCCCTGTACTTAGCTCCGGTACCATGGGTTTTTACATCGATGGACTCAGCTAAGTACATTTCCACATCAGGTAAAATTGTTCCTAACATGGCTCTAGCTCTAGGTAGGTTAGTCTTACCTTTCTCGGAATCCCTCTTCAATCTCTGCAATGCTTCTGCCTTAGCTTCGAGGTCAGTGCTTCTTTCCCATTCCATCTGTTCATTTCTATTCATCTTTCTAAAACTCACTAGGATTAAGATTACGAGGATTTAATCTACCATTAGTACCTTTATATACCTAGAAGCATTAAAACCCCTAGAATCGAATCCTAGGGGCTTGTAGGACTATTAGAGTTTAACTCCATAGTCCCTTAGAATGCTCTGCTTGACAGCTTTCACTTCCAGTGGGATATCCTCATTCATTTCAGTGAGGATAGTTTTAGCTGTTGAATAATTACCTGTCTCCATACAGATAGTAACCTTGTCCAGTAACCATTCAAAGTCATTCTGTTGAGGTTTCTGGAATTCCATTATACTTCCTCCCGTTTCTGTCTCAGAACGTCAAGGATATCATACATGGAATGTTGCGCCTGTTCTGCACAAGTAAGGCATAGCTGAAGATCAGCAATTAGATCATCAAGGATATGATCAGGTTCAGGGCCGAACTCCCCTGATTTAACATATTCCAGACATTCAGTAGAGCTTTCCGCCAACTCAATAAATTCGCGTGTATTAAACTGCATTAATCTACTCCTCTCATATACATTTCTAATGCCATCAAAGCGCTGGTCGCCATATGTGCTAAATGGAGCTTCTTACTCTCCTCATCTACTGCTCTACGATCCCCCGCGGTGGCCCAGTAGTGTCTGTGCATGGCAGCAAGGTACCGGGTAGGGTGTACATAAAGGAAAGAACCTCTCTCATATGGGTTGCTTTTCTCTGTGGTGGCCCATTGCATGACTTCCACTACCGCCCTGACAGCATTAGGCATATCGTCTAGTAGTGTGTAGTCAAGTTTCCCTTTATCATCTTTACGAGGTAGTACGTCTTTACTCAATGTTGCCTCCATTCTGGTAAGTGGAATTCTCTGAGGGGCTCTGTTATGTTACGTCTAAGGAAAGCGCGCACTACCCCCATGGACTGCAACGCTTTAGCTAACGACATTATATCAACCATTCGGAATGTACCTTTACTCAGTAGTCCAATTATTTTACAGTCAGTACCCTCTATCATTAGAGTGCATACCGCGTTGAATTCGTTACCGAACCCACCTCCCGTAGGGTGGAACCTGGCTACTGCTATGGTGCAGTACTCGCTTTCATGTATTGTTTCAATTGAGACCGTCATGGTAGTTCTCCTATCCAGTGCCCTCCGTTATCTAGCACCATTGGTACCAGAATAGGATGGGAGTTAATAATAAGGCTGCAACCGAGTACAGGGCGTTTCACATTGACTCTAGCATAAGCAAACGCCAGGCTCTTGAAGTCTATAAGGCATCCACTTTGCAATCCCCACATAAGACCGTTAGGGTTTCCCCAGTAGTTTATTGAGAAGGATTCGTGATAATGCCCTTGAACTGCACTCATACCCATCTGCTGAGATAGCCTCAATACACTGGATGCTTTACCGTGATGGTAATAAACAGGAGACCCATCCGGCAACCTTACGGTAAGATCGTAATGCCACTTCCAGCCAGGCCCAACCTGGAGTGCATCATTGTATTCCTTTATGAGTGCTCTAGGTATACCGTGAGTCTTAGCTTTCCGGAATGTCAACGACCCGTGGTTACTCTCTAACAGATCCATCCTGGGGAACATCCTATAGAGTTCCTGTATACATTCTCTGGCTTCTGCTAGTTCATCCCCGGCACTCCTAAGATCTGGGGAGTGCTCGTGATAACTCCATGCCTGCATATCCAGTTCATCACCTAGTTGGATAACCCGGGTAGGTTTATACTTATCCTTGACAGCCTGTAGGAAATCAAATGCATCCGGGTGGTGGTAACATAGGTGAAGGTCTGGGATATTTAATATAACTGAGTTATCCTCCGGGCTAATAGAATCACGGAACAGGTACGCAGGTCCTAGAGTACTTCTAAGGTAATTGTATACTGTAGTATTAGGTTCCCCAACCTTATCCGAGATAGTGCTCCAGATCATACCGGCGTAGGCTAAGTCAAGCGCCTTCCCTTTCCAATCGCTCATGTAGTCCCCTTCTTCAGTATCTGTTTCGCTCTGGCGGATGCTCTGTTGCTACGCCTACGCAGTAAGTCAGCTTGCTTCTTCTCTTCTGGGGTTAGGTGGTAGGGGTAGATAACCCCGCACCCTGGCTGAGCGTAATATTCCAGCATGTTCTTAAGCCAGTTAATTATGTCCTCGTAGGTGCCTCCTTTACTCCCCCAGCATCTAACCGCATGATCAACTTTACCTAATGCTGAGTTACAGGAACGGTGTAGCACTCCTCGTATCTCCCCGGTAATGTGATTATGGTCAGTTACACCCTCCCCCTTCACTGTTGTATCAATAGGTTTTTTACATACCGCGCATAACCCTCCTTGATTTACCTTTAATTGACGAAGCATCCATGATCGCATCATTAATCTACTTAATTTCTGCATTGAAACCCCTTATTAACTTATGTATCCAATGTTTAAATTTTGGGGATATTGGATTATCTAGCAGGTAGTCTATAGCCGTCTTATCCGGTTCTTGTAGTAGGTAAAGCAGCCACAACTCAGGGATAGGATTCTGCCCAGTGGAGTGATAATGATACAGGACTCTATCTATCATTTCTTCTCTACTAGTTACTGGTTTCAATATATCGATTGCAGTCCCGTCCCCTACTCTTCTCCCATTCGCTAGTCTCTCCAAACCTAGAACGTTGTCTATCTTATCCCCACATAACATCTGCGCCCATAGGAAGAGTTCACCGTGACCAGTAAGTTTACACGAGGTTCCCTTTTCTGTGTACCTCCTATCCACCCATCCTATACCATCTAGGGTGGGGTAGGTGACACCGGTCTTGATTTCATAGTAAGGGTAGGGAGTCTGTCTCAAATCCTTATCGGCTGAGTACATGATCGACTTATCCTTGAGTCTGTAGCTGTCGATCACCAAAGCATCATCAGCCTCTATATCCTCCCATAGGTAGCACTCGAAGGAATCTAACCAGTTTTTATCAGAGGCCATACTGGTTCTAAGTGATTCAAGTAAAGGGGGCTTATCCTTACCATCCCTATTGCTCTGGTAAGGTTTGGCAGCCTTTATCTCTTTCCTACGGTTCTTAGTGCTATTACTCGCCGTTAGGTGGACTATAGCGTTCTGAGCCTTGACTAGGAAGGTTGCTTTAAGTACTTCCTGTTGGAACCTACGGATAGCAGTTTCCAACTTAGCTACCTTAGCAGTCACATTGTAGGCTAGTATATCCCCATCAATAAGTACGGTAACCCCCGAAGAGGCTACCGCAAATTGATTATCTAGCTCTCCTGAGATACCTTTAAGCCGTGATAATCTATCCATAATCAGGACGGGATGTCATCTTCTAAGTCATCTGGTAAATCCGGTACTGTTGTTGCCGTTACTGATTTACGTACTTTCTGTTTATTACTACCTTCGAGCAGTTGATGCAAAGGTGATCCTTCGAAGTCCGTTGCTTCAAGTATCTTCTCCTGTACGTAGTTCTTGCTGTCTCCATTATCCCACTTACCTTCTACAAACAGAGAGTCCCAATCCTCTTTGGTAGGACGATCCCACAGGAACATTCTGTAGCAATCATCCGGTGCCTTGGGTATTGGGTGTGGCTTGCGTGTTACTACATCGATAGGGGGGAGGAAACCCTCCAGATCAATACGGGCTGATTTACCACCTCCACTCGCTTTATCAACATGCACAACATTCAGTAGGAAAGGTTCCCCTATCATCTGAGCGAAGTGCTTGTATATCCCCTTGAAGTTCATTTTCTTGAATAATTTGAAAGCCTTACTTTTCTCAGTAAGACTCAAATTGATATCGAAGGTACGTATGATTTTTGGTGATCCGTCCTCATAACTGTAACCTTCAGTATCCTCCCCACTTGGGAATAGAGCAAACCCTAGCTTGAACATAAGAGCAGGAGGCCGTGGTTTTCCCTGGTACTCCCCAGCATGTTTACCTAGCTCTATGTATTCTACTAGACGGGCGAAGGCGTACCCTTCAGGTATTAGGGTGGCTGCACCTGCTTGGGCTTCTGTTAAATCCTGTGCTGTCTCTTCAACGAATTGATCGGCTGCTTTCTTTAAACGATCTAATGACATAACTACCCCTATAATTGCGTCTATATGAATGCCCCCAGAAAGCTCTAGGATGCGATTTAAGAGGCTTTATCGCCTCGGTGCTTCCTACCATATCAGATAGCAGTTTAATCACCTAGAATTAAATCCGAGTTGATCTCACATTTATCCCATAAGGTACTACCCATTTCAGGCACTGCCGGGAATTCCAATCCAACAGTATAGCCGAGTTTCTCCAGCACGGTACCTACTGACTCCATTACCCGCTGCACCTTCCTTGCTACCTCTTCTGCTACGTCCATCGTGCAATCCAGAACACACTCATCATGTACCTGATTGACTAGAAACACTTTGCCATCCCACTCCTTATTACGAATAACCATTCTCATCACCATACCCACAGCAATCTGCATGATGAGCGCCGCTGTTCCCTGGCTGGAGTAATTACGTATCTCTGGTATTTTGTACTGCATGGTGGTTGATTTATTCCCATCCCGCCATACCGTTTTAGGCCACTGTCTCCATTCAAACCTAGTACCGCATGGCATAGTCTGGTACCCTCTACCGAACACCCTCCATACTCCAGATTCATCCTGCTCACGGTGAAGGGAGGTGGTTGATTCTACTTCTTCAATCACTCTCTCAAAATACCCTTCGAGCTCAGGGAATAGTGCTTTCTCTGTTTCTATGAACTTCTCCGCAAACTCCTGACTGACCCCTAGCTGGTATACCATACCTTGAGCAGTTCCGCCGTAAGCGTAGAGGAAGCTCATCGGCTTGATGTCAGTACGTAACCTCTTATATTCCTTATGCTTAGGGTGATCGTGATTGTTAACCGCTTCCACTACCTCCTCATAAGGTATCCCGTGAGCTTTACTTACCCGGAGGGAGTGCATATCTGTACCTTCTTCAAGCGCTTTAAGTAATGCACTATCCCTGCTTAGCATAGCCATTACCACAATCTCAATAGCTGAGAAGTCTACCGCCACCATTGCCCCCGCTCTGCCGTACTTCTCACAGATAGAAGGTAACTCTTCAGCGACGCCCCTCGGAATTACAGCGTTAGACACTGCCCAGTCTACCCATACCGGATCATCAAACCTAGTAGAGAATAGTTTCTTAGTTCTACCGGGGAAGTCGTCCCCTTTCTGGGGTAGTACTTGCAGATTCGGTCGCGTGCTAGACATACGTGTGGTTACTGTTGAGGTAGCGTTAAGGCCATGATGAACCACATTGTAATCTGTCATGTATTGAAGCATCCCACTCGATCTACCCTTTTCCTCTTTCAGGTAGTAAGTCCCAAGTATTTTGTTATAGGTGAACAGCGCCTGCATTACCTTAAGGATAGTTAATGCTTCCTCCGTAACACCAGGTTGCTTAGAGAGACTCTCTATTGCTCTTTCCGACGTGCTGTACACTGGGGTTCCATCGGATAAGGTCTGCTTACCAGTATGCTCCTTAGTGAAACTATCCACGAAATCCTTAGGGAGACTGCTGAGGTCTATAACCCCCTTGCACTGGTAAACCTTATCGGCCCATCGTGTTTTTATCTCCTCAGACTTCCCCCGGAATATCTTAGCCAGCCCCTTTTTCATACCTGACTTGTACCGGATTAATCCTCCATGCTCCGCCTCAAGCTTGGCTAAGTCCCCTTCATAATTGTCAAGGTAGTGATCCTCAATGAAAGTACCGTCTGTAAACTGGTATCCATTACACCCTATATATACTGGATTTCCTTCCTCGTCCACAACCTGTTCGCGCACCTTGTAGGTTATAGGGCCACCGAATAACCACGCTGAAACATGGTATCTGGAAGTGACACTGAATCCAACTTCCTCAGGAATGCCTCTAGATCGCTCCAGAATCGTTTCTAATTCCTTTACCTTATCTACCCCTTCAGAATGCATTTTAGTCGCTGTATCACGATTTATATGCAATCCTGAGTCCATAGCAAAGACATTAAAGAGTAGTGCATCCATCCTGCGGAGTATACTCTGCCACATGTCCCGCTCTTTAATCTCCTCCATCTGTCCATAAAAGACTTTCCGTAGGTTCGCAATATCACCCTCAGGGCCTATTAAGTACTTGGTGAAGAGTAACTCCCGCTCAATTTCGCTTGTTATTACACCTTGCTCCCATAGGAGTTTAACTGCATCCACCTTATGGGTACCGCCATACTTAGGTGCCACTTCATCCAGAGACGGGTATGTATCCTGTTGATTACTCAGTAGGTACTCCACCAGTTGAGTGCAGTATATCCTCCCACCTCGCCGGATAAACTCTATGAATCGGGAGCGGTGCCGGGATAAAAGCCACCCTGTATCGAAAGCTGCATTATGCGCTACAAGCATTTTTACTCTAGGGTTATCAAGGAACGGTAGAGTTACCCCTCCAGCATCAGAATAGTACTCCCCCTCTACTGGTCCATCCTTACCGTAAGCCCACCCCGCCGCGACAATAAAGTTATCCGGGTTATGGGGGGAAGACTTATGCCCGTACTTCTCGTGAGACTCAGTCTCAAAATCGATTAACACTATTGACTCATCCATTTACAACCTCCTTAGTATCCCTCGCCTACTGATAAACCTCATTGTAGTATCTAGCCATAGCCTTACGCGCTGTGAAGTAGATTCTACGCTGGTTATTGAAGGTGCTCCCATCCCTTTCAGCGATATCATGTAGTGATTTTTCATAGATGACATGCTCCACTAGTGCGGCTCTCTGTTTACGTGTGAGTGTTTCCAATCCTGCATTAAGAACTTCCCGCAACTCTGTCCTGAGTAGATGTTGCTCAGGTGTATCGGTAGTGTTGTGTATGGTGTCCAGGTATGAATCCCCGTCATCATCCTCAGCCAACTGGTTAACCTGATCATAGCTCTCCATGTCAGGTAATAGACCCTGATCCCTTAATCGGTAATACTTCCCCTGAGGTACTCCTGTTATATCATAGGCTAACCATCTAGCGATAGCCCAATTAATATTATTCTGTAGGAAACTATTCAACCCACATCCTGAATCATCCCCCAGGTATTTAGGGATTACTTCCCATAGAGCCAGCTTACCAACCTGCATAGCTTCTTCCCTAGTATCACCTGTGAGTGAACGATAGCATCGGTTTATTACTCGCTCCACTACGTATTCAAACTGCTCATAGATTCCTAACTGCACGTTATGATCCATTTACTCTTCCTTAATGAATATGCCGTCCACCATTTTACCCTTACGATCCTTAATCTCATTCCATGCCAGATTAAGGCACTCCTCTATACTAGTTCCGGATTGTTTGGCAAGGATAGTGAGCACTACCAGGGCATCACCTATAGAATCCTTCACTAAATCCTCCTTACCTTTGGCTATACCCGCAGCCAATTCTCCTATCTCTTCTACTAGCTTAACCATTTGATCCTTACGAGTGGAACCATTCAGAAGGTTACGATCCTTTGCCCACTGAACTACATTCATAGTAGTGTGTTCCATTTTTATTCCCCATCGTTAAAAGTACAATTATCGTTATTGAACCACACTTCAGCCTGCATCACACCCACTCCAGGCCGAATACGTTTTGATTTTACAACTCCCAATCCTCTCAAACCAGGTATGGATGACACATAGCCCATATTAATTTGCAAGTCTAGGGCTCCTTGAACAGCTCCTTTGCTATCCTTGACTGATGATAGTGGAGGGAACAACATATCGTCCCCCTCAATACTGATCTGGGCAGTACCTATTACCACGGTGTTATAAAGCACTGACCACTCACGCATTGACTGCCATATGTGCTCTACCGCATCAACTGTATTGTGAAACTTACCAGACAATTTCAAGTTAGCCGGCATGTCTACAAGCAGAATACCCGGCTCGTACTGCTTAACGAGGGCCTCTACCTTGGATACGTCCAAGCCATGAATATCTTTGAAAAGGAATTCGCAATCGTTAGTTGCTAATTTGAACTCGTGCTCTAGCTCCTCCGCGTCACCTATACTTTGCAGCTCTGGTATAGTGGCTTTAAGAGCTGCCTGGTACATCCTACCCTTGATACGTGATACCGCTGACTCGTTGTTAAGATACATGATAGGACGTTTGCACCCGTATACCTTTTCAACCTGCTGTGACCAGTCAGCCAGTATCCGGCAGAGCAAAGAAGTTTTTCCTTGATTGACGCGCGCTGCTACCATTATTAAGTTGCCTGGGGTCACTGGGTACAGGCTATCTCGTAGCATTCCACAGAATCGGAAGGTGAATCCACCTTCCTCGCTAAACTCATTAAGGATGTCCGTGATACTGGTTCTGTCAAATCCATCATCACTCCCCACGGAATTATACTCATTCAGCGCGGCCGTTAATTCCTCCTTTACATCGATCTCCTCCCCAGCTTGATACTGAGAAGCTATCATTCCAGCCTTACCAGCCAACCACATAGTCTCTATCAGTGATTCTAAATGCCCAGGTGATAGGGAATACGTCGGCTTGACGTTTATTTCCTTCCAGAGTGCGAGCATTAGATTCATTTTATCTGGCATCTTATTTAGGCGTAGGTGAATAAATTCACGGAACGCCTCATAGTCGATGTTATCACTATCTGGGAATGCCTTGAAGAAGGCACCATACCATTTAAGGACCCCTACGGTGTCACTGCTGACTAAATCCTCCGGAACCTTACCTATCAAACGAGAGTACGTGGCACGTAACCTCATAGACACTAACAACACACTGTCAATCATCGAAAAGCTCCTGTATCTCCTTAATACGTAAGTCTTTAGGATCTCTTCCTGGGGGTAGTATAATCACCCTTTGGTGTCTTACCCAAGGTGCCATTTCTCGCATACCTTTTACGACTCCTCTCGCCCCGGAACAATCCCCGTCAAGCATCCAGCAGATTTCCTCAATACCCTCTAAATGATTACGGTAGAGTAGTTTAAAACTGGTTCCAAGTAGGCATATTACGGATACTCCCGGTAGTGCTAGTCCGACTTTATACATTGAGACTATATCTTCCACCGCTACAAGGGATGTGCCGCTACCTATCATGGCTATACCATCAGTATAAGTTACCCACTTCGGCCCAGTACCCTGCCCGGAAAGGAAAGGTAGCAGTTTACCTTTCTGCACATCCCCACATTCGAAGACGATGCGATCTCTATGCACCCCAGTTATACCAGCTTCATCGGGGGTCATGCCATACTTGAGAGTATATTTCCACACCTCCCTGAATAGCTCGGGGGTAAGTCTACCTAACGGTACAGGGCTAACTCGTACCCCCGGTTTGCGATCCGAATTCTCCTCCCTTTTAGCTATGTAGAGTTTCTTTGCCTTGTAGTCTGTCCAACCGCATGAATAGCACTTAGCGCTGTAGCCCCTTGCATTGTTATACGCCACGGCATTCCTGCCAGAGTTTCCACAATGACCGAAACGTATGGGACGCCCCCCGGAATTAGCTTGCTTGGCATAATCAAGCCAGTTAACCATATCCGTAATCTCCAGTAAATAGTAATCATGCTCATTCCAAGTACGCCGGGCTAGTAGTGCACAACCTACTACCTACCAACCCGATCCATCTCTAATATATACACCAGCTTGATACAATCCCGGTAGAATACATCCAGAACCATTTCCGCTGGGGCATCCTTATCTATACTGCTATTCTGTGCGACTCGCTCTTGTGCCCCACGTAATATAGCCAGAGTATTACTATTCGCAGGGGCGGTATCTATAAGCGCCTGCGCTAGTGCCTCAAGTGATCCCTGGGGGCTGTACCCTTCACTAATTGTTTGATGTACAACTGCCGCGCCCTCACTATAGGCCTTGCAGATACCGCTAGATGATGCATGTACCTCTTTAGGTTGCATGTACAGAATTAATGATGACACCCCAACCAGAAGAAGAACAGCCCAATCATGATCTTTCATCACTACACCCCCGAGAAGAAATAAACCAGGAAGTTCACCCACAAGGCTACTACCACACTAAGTAATGCTATCTCTATTGCCCATGTGGCCATATCTTTTTTGTTCCAGTCATCGTCCATTTAATCACCCCCCATAGTATTGTGGTCAGTTCCAATCTATATATAAGCTATATACCGGTTTCCCACACTCCTCTATATCAACCCTGAATCCCAAGGACTTCAGACTGTACATATAGAAAGTACACGTTTCTATATCTCCACAGAAGGTATGGCTAAAGCAACCATTTTCTGCCAGCTCGTCAATTTGTTTGAGTAAAAAATCATATCCTTTCTTTATTCCCAAATCTCTCGCTGCTTCTCTCTGCTTCCTGATACGTTCCCAATTAACTGTAGCCTTGTGTCGTAATTCGCTCGCTAGCATATTATCCCCTCAGTATACACATCATAATAAAACCTCCTAGGATTACGTTTAGGAGGGTCTCAGACTCAGGTACAGTATTACCCTCACCATCAGTGATTAAACCGCAAGAAGGGCCGATATAATCGATTCCTGAGCCATTCCTTGGTAAGTACTTATACAAGTTACCATTGCGGGGATTATATAGACCGTCTTCCATTCCAGGTACACCGTCCTTACAATCCTCACATACCGGCCCGTTATACTCCACCATAGGGTATACATCGCATGACTCGACACTAATCACCGTGGGCCATGCCTGCCCATCCGTGAGTGGTGTAACTGGTACCGGTTGAAAGTCACCGTACACCATCCACCCGACAGATATAACTCCTATTATTGTTAGTACCTTGGATATACTGTAGCACTTTGATCTAATACTCATATCAGTAATCCTGTACTATAACACCTATACGACGCACTATATCGTCGCCTAATACACTATACACATCCGTGTTTAATGCTTTCACATCCATAAATAGTTTATAGTCCTCCCTACTATCCTCATCATATCCAATATCGGCACAGAATTCCTTGAAGGACAATTCCCCGCAGTCTAAACCTATCACTATGCTGTACACCACGGATAATATGCTGGGCTCTTCTTTCGTAGCAGGACCTTGCGAGTAAACTGTACGGAATGAATCCCCGAATTGGTTAGACACAATCACATCGTAATGCCTACTCCCTGCCGGGAAGTCCTTTCGTTCATATGTAGTATTCCTCTTAATTTTTACCTCTACACCTACCTCATGAAGGTAATTATTTAACTGTTCATGCATGTCCATGGTTATCTCCTTGTCTATTTTTTAGAATAACTACACTGATGCACCCGGCTACGCCCCTATTGAGGACCGGGTGCATTATCTAGTCACTCATATGTATAAGTTCTATGATTGGGTAAGGCTAATAGTCTCCTTACCAACTAAGCATCAGCGGATCAGAACTAACTGCATCCTCCGCTTAGTGAGCCGATTCCACTTGTGAGTAGAGCTTCCTATCTCACAGCTGCCTATCGCTAGACTTCTCCCTCATTTATCAAGCCCGAGGAAACCACCTGCTATGGTTCTGTCCTAGTTTTACCCGCCAGGTTTCAGGCCGGGACTGGTAAGTGTTCATCTCCAGTTGATGTGATGCATACTACTCTAATCCTTACTGCTTGTCAAGGGCATTCTGATGTAGTGTATTTCTTCATCTTCACCCTTGACACATAAATCTACTTCTGCTCCTACCGGTAGAGTCTCACTATATCTTCTGAGAGCTATACCGGCTGTTACTCTGTCCATTCTTACTTCTAAACCATACGGCCAATAGATGCTACGGCCTTCATTACTGATCTGTTCAAACTGTTCCATTCAGGTATCCTTCCAATCTTTCCCTGATACAACCTCTATTGCTACTATCATCTAGCTGTCTACTTAACCGGCCCATGGCCTAAGTATCTTTCGACACTGGTAGGTAATCGCCACTTACCCTTTACTAAACCCTACCTCGCAGCTCTTTCGTCTCGCGGTAACCAGTCGCTATCTGATGATTCGTATATTACTCTACTAAAGATGCTCTGTCAAGCATTATTTTATCTAAGTGTTTAACTGCTGCACGGTACTGTCTACCAAGTACATCATCCCCAAACTCATACCGGAATATAGCGTTAGTCAACTTGTTAGTACAGCGGTAGTTATCTACCTCACTGTACAGCACCACCTCTAGGCCATGCACACCTGGAGTAATAATCCCAGCTCTATTCCTGTACAGTGCTAATCTATCTCGCGATCTGTTCACTATTGTAACCTCCTCATCCTAAACTGACTAGTATTCGATTCTAGCCACTATCTATTATTGACCTAGGCTACCCTATACCTTAACCTGTTACAATGCCTAGAATCGAATCCTAGTGCCTTCTGCGACAGGTTAGTTAGCATTCAACCAGTAATCTACTTCTCCCCTGTATATACCTATTGCTTCAGTAAGGGGCACAGCTCTACACTTCCCTTTACTGAACTCCTCCCATTCTTTAGCATCGTAATCCCGTGACCATAACAGGTAATCGTACATTGTCTGGGCTATATCGCCGAATTCTATTTTCATTCTACACCTCTTAAGTTATCCATGTCATACATTAATACACAGTAAGGTACTCTTATACCGCCATCGAAATACTTTTCTTCATGGACCTCGAACCAGTACACCTCTTTACCTTCCGCCTTTAAGCAACTTACCAATTCCTCATCAAGTTCGTGCATGACCCATACCGGGTCAAGTTCCGTGAATTCCTCCGAGAATCGGTTTGCCATTTGTGTTGCTATGTGGCTGGCCTCCTTCTCAGTGTGGCCTCTCTTCATTAGTGTTGTATAAAGCATTTCAATTCCTCTTTCATTTTTAATTTCTTCCCTGCTGATGATGCCTCTGACTTGGTGTCGTACAGAGTGTAATCCATATCAAGCATTGTATCACCTTGCCATATTGATGTTCCATACTGAGCTTCCATCGGGAAGTAGGTTATATGTACTGTTAGTTCCATTTCATTCTCCTTAAGTGTTGTTTAGTTTACTACTGTGATAACTGTACCAGGTTGTGAATACGATGTCAAGCAATTGTAGTTCATCCGGGGTGAGAGCGGGAGCTACAACCTACCATCTTTTGGTGATAGCGTTTCAACATATACTCTTTATTACTCTCATCGCTACCATATTCTATAGCATTATCCATGGTATCGAATGAGTTCATGAACACACCCCCAAACCTTACAACATAAGTCCTGTTTGGGTTACCGGTAAATTCTTTATTGATTGTCACTCTACTATCAAACCCTTTCATTGTTATCTCCTTGCTGTTGATTTATCTTAGTTGATGTTGTGTATCTTACACCTATAATAGCGGCTTGTCAACAGTTTTCTTTAATTTATTTTACTTTGGCTTGCAAGTACTATTACCTACAGAACACGCCTAAGTAATACTACCTGATACCCTTTCTTTAATCGACTGTTGAATCTGCTCATGGTCTTACCTACTACTGTTTCCCACACTTCACCATCCTTGCTTACTACACCAACGATCCGATAAGGATAGTAAGCCTTGATTCTACTTGCTTCGCTAACTGCATCATCGTATGTCATTTCTTATCTCCTTTTAAGATATCCTCAATCCACTCTCTTATACATCTTGCAATAACCCAGATCATCTGAACCCTCATCTATTTGGTTTATGTCCTGGTACTATAACATACTTGTAACTTTTGTCAAGTACTTCTGCACCATCTAACTGGTAGACCGCTTGAGTACTCTTTAGTTCCTTGTACCCTTCAAACCAGTGATTAAACACTACTGCACCAACAACCACCAGTACACCAGTAACCAGTGTTCTTTTGACCCATTTAACAACAGTCCTCACTCCGGTAGTGATGGCATTCGCTACTCGCTCACCAGCTACTCTCCCTTTCTCCTTAGCTAGAGCAACCTTAAGGTTCTCATCCATGATGTTGCACCAGTTAGTTCTTACCATCTCTTTTACACCATCCTCTATACCTATCATTTCCTTATCAAAGTCTACCATGGTTTGGTAAAGCTCGGGTGATACAGCGTTGTGAGTACGATAGTTATACCAATCACGCATCAATGCCTCATCGTTGTAAACTTCTGGGTTAATCATCTCATCTCCTTGTTGTTGATTTATCTTAGTTGATGTTGTGTATCTTATACTCTTATTATCGTCTTGTCAACTAAAATCTTTAACTTTTCTTTGTCTCATTATATGTTTCAACTCCCGAGCCATTATCCATTGACTCCCAGCTGCTTTAGCTTCACTGGCTGACTTATAACCATACCTACCTTCACTTAAACCGGATGCTACACCATCTCTATAATGTACTACCTTGTACACCCATTTATTACCATCTTGTTCATGCACTACCTTATACTTAACTCCACCTATATCTAATGATGCTCTCACTCTACCATCATTCACCAGCTTCAGCTTATTGTATTCTATTACCGCTTGACAGTACGCATTGTATGCCTCTTCTTCTGTCGTATATGTTCCAATATTTACTCTATTACTATTGATGTGTAAGCCAGCAACCCATTTACCAGGAGACTTGGACTTAGTTACACCTGGATACTGAGAGCAATTACTACCAGCTACACCACTATTTGAGATATTCTCACGCCTTGTTACTAACCTAAGATTCTCTAATCTGTTGTTATATCTATCACGATCAATATGGTCTATCTCTTTATCCGATGGTATACCACCATGCACCATAGTCCATATCACCCTGTGCTCTAAGTAGTTCACTCCATCGATAGTAATGTATCTGTACCTACCCTTAACGCCTCCCGCTCTTATACCCATGACCCTATTCCTTCTCGGGACTCTCCAATACAGTTCACCAGTTAATGGATCATACTTAAGTTCTCTATTCAACTCGTCTTTGCTAGGCATGGTATTGCTCATTCACTCCTCCTATTAGTTAATAATACTAGTTAATAATACTGGCTATCTATCCTAAGTATGTAACCTCAATAAGGTTAACACATTTAATATAAGTATACTATCCATCAGTGTTTGAGTTAAGTCTTTAAGGTTAACACGTTGAAGTATCACTAGTAGATATATATCTAACGACAGAAGGAAAGGAACCGTTTGAACCGAAAGAACAGAAACCAATGAATAACGATGAGTGATGATCGATAACGTTAGGTATATCAATCTACGCAATTCCACGATGATAGAACCCATAAGAACTCACCAAAAAATTAGCGTTAACTCTCACCAAAAAAACCACTCCAAAGAACTACATAAGAAGTCCATAAGAAGTCCGCCAAAACAAGCGGCGTAGTCTCACCAAATATCTCACCAAATAACTCCGCCAAAATAGCCGCCCAGGATCTCACCAGAGTAACTCACCAGGATAGACCCCTCTTTCACATACAGAAAAGCAACAAGTCTCATAGGAGTAATAATAAGGAGTAATAGTAAGGAGTAACACCAGGAGCTACATAAGAGCTACATAAGCTACTAAGAGCTACATAAGAGCTACAGCAGTAGATGACCAGATAGATCGTAGTTTTTATCTGACCATCAATAGGAGGGTATACGGGGGGAAAGGAGCGCAGGGCGGGCGGGGAGGCCCCTCGGAATTATATAACATTTTTGATTTCAAAGAATTTAGGAGCTGCGGGACTACAGAAGAAGAGCGTAGGCTATAGGAAGCCCTGGAATCGCTATAAAGGGCTATTACTGCTTAAGCTATAGAAAGGTACTACTGGAGGAAGAAAGCCCCTAGAATCGATTCCTAGTCGATTCTGAGAGGCTTTAAAGGATGTTGCTTATGGAAATGCTATAGGAAGACACCTGTCAAGGAGGAGCTGGCGTTCTTGACGTCATTCACCCGCTTATTAATCTCACTAGGAGTGAACGGACCAGGTTTCTGCTTGTTACGAGCATCCCCTTGTCGGTAATAACTGGTGGCAGAGAGACATTTATTCAGTGCTCTAGTTAAACGAGATACCGTGGAGTTGACTGGTGCTGGTGAAGCCTTGAGTGTAGGTTCAAAGTCATCCCCCCAAGTACTTCCTACAGACTGTATGGTATTCATAGACTCATCAATGAATACAGGCTGCGTGGAGTTAAGGAAGTGAAATGTGGAGACTACGTTAGGTGCGGTCTCAAGTTGTGTCTCCCCGTTTACTACCTGCTGAATAAGACCAACTGGGAACGCTCCTGCGACTACAGATAAGAAATTGATTCCGCCACCTAGCCGAAGCGGGCGATCCAGAGGAACCACATTCCCTAGAACAAGGTTCACTAGTTCCACAGGACTGCCTAAATCGACACTGGCAGATTTAAATATAGGCTGTCCCAGTAGAGCAAAGGTTACATACCCTAAAGACGGGGTATCCCTGTTTATATGGATACCTAATATAAATTCTGTAGGGTTACCTATTGTGGACGCGGCTACCCCAGCGTTGTTAAAGTCAGTACCGGTAGGCCTGGTGACTACTAAATTACCTGAACCAGCAACAAATGCTCGGAAAGAAACATCCCCACCCCATGCTATCAGTCCTTGGTTAGCTCCTGAAGCGTGTCCCTCTAACCGACCACCTAGTAATATAGTTACCTCTGGTGTATCCGGTAATGTGTAAGACGGCGTTGTGAAGCGATTAGTAGTGTTAGCTGTTCCCATTAATATCATTACTATTATTCCCCCATATCATTCCCTAATATCATTCCCCTCCCTCCCCTTAATGGAGGGGAGGGTATAGCTCTGAACTGGATTTATTAGGCGTTACGCATTGACGGCTGTAATGGCGCTAGTCACATTAGTTATCTGAGCATCCATCTGAGCAGGAGTGAATCTACCCGGTTTATCCTTATCCTTAGCTGATCCGTCATTGAACTGCCGGAGCATGGTTTCAAGGATGCGGACTTCTTTATGGAGCGCTACCAGCTCTGAATTTGTGGCGGTACCTGAAGCAATAGTCATTTACTTTCTCCTTAGTTAAGTTAAAGATGCTGCGAATAAATACGCGTTATGCGCTTGTTTAGGGGTAGTGAATAGCCCCAACCTTCTACGGCGATCTCCCAGTTTAATGCATGATGTCCACCTGTTAGGAGACGCTTTACTAACTCCAGTGAGTCCAGTTTTATTGCACAATACTCTATTGCGTTTGTTCTGAGACCTAGTTACTAAACGCAAGTTATCCCACCGGTTATCGTTAGGGATTCTATTAATGTGATCGATCTCCATCCCATCCGGTATATTCCCTCTCATGTGCAGGTAGATTAGTTGGGCAGCAAAGTAAATCTTTCTCCGGTACCTAACCCGCACATAACCATACTTATCAAGCCACCCTGCTGTATCCCCCGGCGTAGATGATCCTGAGAAGGTGTTCCATATCAAAGTACCCTCATCAGGGTTATACACAAAATCCCGCCTCACATCATCCCTAGTAAGTCTATTCACGCTAGCCAAATTATTTCCCCTTAAGTAAGAATTCTCTACACTGATTCTTCAATATGGCTAAGTCCGTGTATTGCACTACTAAATCTATGTATTCATCAACAATACCTCTAGAAGGCTCCAGGATCGCTTTAGGCGTTTCTAAGCAGGCTTGAGGTATTACTGGGTTACCTAAACTGTTTATTGGCCTCTTTGGTGATCCTGCGCAGCCTGTCAAGGCACTCACTAGGACAAGCAGAACTATCCCCGATAGAGTTAGCTCCAGTGCCATCAGCCAGTCGTCTTTCTTCACTTATTACCCCCTGTAGTGTGGATAGCTTGGAATCCAATTCCTCCCTATTCTTCTTGTTAACCTTCCCGAGGTTCTCTACAGCATCCTTATAAACGTTAAGCTGAGCCTCAAGAGACTGGGAATGTGCCTGTAACTCACTACGATTCGATTCTAGGGTTTCTATATCACTCTTGAGTACCTTTATATACCCTACAGTGAGAAACACGCTTAAAACGCATCCTAGCGCCCCGAGGATATACCACTTAATTTTAAGCATGGGCAAATTCTCCATGTAAACGCAAAGATGCCACTACATACGCCGTATGTGCTCTTTCAGGGGTGGGGTAATAGCCTAGGTAGTGACGTACCCCCTGCACACAAATCTGGGCAGTATATCCTCTACTCTTTTTACTGACCCCTTTATATCCGCTTTTGTTATTCTCCTGGGCAGTTCTGTTACAGCTATTCTGAGAGATAGTAGCTAATCTGAGATTACATATCCTGTTATCTAATGTATCCCCGTTTATATGATCTACGGTCATTCCAGCAGGTATATCACCATGGATTAGATACCAGATTAACCTATGGGCTTGATATAACTTACCCCGTAGCATCACTCGTCTATATCCATCAGAGGGAACGTGCCCCGCTTCCTTACCACGAGCGCTACGCCCACGCTTAATCTTCCATTTTAGCAACCCCGTATCTGGATCATAATTAAACGCCTCTTTAAGTTCTTCCTGAGTATGTTTCGTCATAATTACTCCCAATGAATGCATCCAGATGCGAACTTATCCGCGTTTCTCACACTTCGGGCGTAGACTCCTCTATTGAACTCACCATTAACCAGTCGCCACCGAGGGAACTGGTCTACAGCTCCTTTACAATCACCGGAGTTAATTCTCTTCAGGAGGGTAGATGACTTGAACCTACCTTCTCCATACTGGTGAACGAAGTCATGAAGGGCATCATACTGCTCCTGAGTCAGTTCCACCTTGATATACTTCTTTAAGACTCTATCAGCATCATCAGTATGTCTCTTGAGGAGCTCATTACACTGCTCTACAGTGGCTGTTTTTAATCCGGTTCCCGTACTACCGTAGCAGATAGTTGCTACCCCAGCTTGATCGTAGTACTGAGTGGTGCGTAATCCTTCATTCTGTTTAATAGTATCTAGCCCCATAGGTGACAGTGACAACACTGCTACCATAGACATGATACCGGTTCCAGCTATTAGTTTAGATCGATTGACCATTGTTACTCCTTATGAATAACAACACCAGGGGATTTCTCTTTTAATTCTAATTCCCGGGCTTTGTAATACCAGTTAAGGAAGAAAGTACCTACCCCAACCAGTATACCCACTATGATCCCCCAATCTTGTAGTGTCATGCTTCCTATAACTGCCGCTATACCCCCTAGGTAGGCATTGCTACTTGAATGCTTCTCCATAATTTCCCTCATTAGTTGACTAATCTTAATTTAGATAGAGTCCCCCTACCCCTAGGTTTCTTGGTATTCTTATACCCCATAGGATTCTCTAAATACTCCCTTATTGCTGCTTGTTTCCTAGCCTCTGCTGCTGCATCCTCTTCTATGTCCAGATCAAATTTAAGCTCCCTTACTACCATACTCACCGCCTCTAAACTATCGTCATGGTTGAGGGAGCCTCTATCGGTAGTGATGGAGCTTAACTGGTACCATAAACTATACTCAGTCCTCTTATCTGAGGAGTGTTGCTTCAGGTACTTTCTATCAGAATCAAATACTTGCTGGTGAACTATTACTCTATGCCTCTGCATAGGTGACACCAGGCTTTCTATAATACGCTTCTCTTTCTGGCCGGTAGCGTACTTACCTTCAACACATCCTGCTAGATGAGATACTCTGTCATCCGCCTGTAGTACCGCTCTTAGGTTGATCTCGAATAAACCATGACCCATATTACTTTCTACTACTATACGGGTAACCTTATTCCTAATCATGATCTGCTTCAGTTCTTCCTCATTCTTATCGCTGTACCCGCCCATCAATCCACCAGCATCGAGGATATGGATATAAGGCCCAACAGAGGTCCCTACAGCGAAGCCTAAGGCGTCTTGTCCAGACATCGCAGGATCAATACACATCACCACCTCTGTAGGTTTAACCATGGCACACTGTAGGTTAGAGGCGTAGTACATAGTTGCTAGGGGGACAGGGAAGTCACTCCCTAGTGGAACCTGATTAGCAGGACTGCTCTGGTATTGAACCACTTCCGGTAATACATCACATCCGAAGTTAGCTACTATCAAGTCGCTTAACTTGAGCTGCATCCGTATCTCGTCACTGAGGGTGCTATCCAGCATGAACTGCAATTGAAACTTCTCTGGCCCCTGATCCACATAGGTTTCAATAAGCTTCTGCTCAGTCAGCATAACTGGATCAGTAGGTTTACCCTGAGTACCGGTTAATCCATATCCTGTTCTGTTACTAGGGTCGAGCATCA
>WBZR01001112.1_pt1 | contig 36071 bp, 26 predicted proteins | sample 5204231 | NCBI WGS metagenome assembly WBZR01 (sample SAMN12412403, study PRJNA552823) | activated sludge metagenome | isolation source: activated sludge from anammox sidestream of wastewater treatment plant... | place: USA: Virginia | collected 2017-08 | reverse complement strand
CAGGAGCCCGAGGTTGCGCGGTGTCAGGATGTTGAGGAACGCGGACGAGTGCAGGCCTGCATCCCGGCGCTTCCGTTGGAGCTCCGCCGGCGTCTGCTCGGTGGCGATGACGAACGCGTGGTGCTCGGTCAGGGCGCGCATGAAGCGGTCGTCCTCCTCGGCGAGCGAGACGAACGCCCGGTCGAAGTGATCGACGCAAAAGACCACGCGCACGTCGTGGTCCGCGAGCGTTTCGAGCACCTGCGCGAGGGCCGCCTTCGCATCCGCCTTGGCAGCGCCTTCTGCCGGAGGCGTCGCCTGCGCGTCCAACACGCGTGCGCGCACCACCTCGGGCGACGTCAGCACCGCGCGGAGCATCGGCACGAAGACCGCTGCACCCTGGTACAGATAGCAGTCCACATAGACCGGGGCGAGGGTGCTGTCGACCTCGGCGTCGGCTTCGGGTCTCAGCAGCGGACCGTAGGGGTCGCACAGGTGACGCAGCAGCGTGGTCTTGCCGATGGTCCGCATGCCCTGGAACACCAGCGACTTGGGGTGGTGCGGCGCCGACACGCTGTCGATGATCAGCTTGATCTCGCCGTGCCGGCCGAAGAACCGATGGCGCTGGTAGCCCGTGAGCATGCGGGCGAAGGGGTTGCGGGCCTGGGGCGGCGCGGCGGGGGCCGGCCGGGCGGGATCCTTCATGTGCGGAACGGGGTCGATCGCGGGGCTCATCGTGGCTCCAGGTCGGGTTGGGAAGCGAGAGGGCGGTAGGTGCGCAGCCAGTCGGCGAAGAGCGGGACGCGCAGCGCGTACGTGGCGCCGCCGGCCAGCTCGCGGCGCGAGACCACGCCGACGTCGTGCAAGGCGCGCAGCGCCTGCTCGATGGCGTGGGTGTTGGGCCGCAGGCCGCGGTCGCGGCGGGCACGGGCGATGGCGTCGAGCGTGACGCCGCGGTGCTCCGGCCCCGATGCGTGGGCGAGCGCGGCCAGCGCGGGGCGGGCGGCGCCGCGCTCGTGCCGCAGGAAGTCGTGGAACAGGTGCGGGCCGTGGCGGAGGCTGTCGGCCACGACGGCGTCGAGGTGATCGAGCGTGATGATGCGCCGCTTCTCGTGGAGGGCGCGCCCCACGAGGTCGTGCATGAGGGTGTGGATGTAGTACGGGTGGCCGCTGGTGAGGTAGGTGATGCGCCCGACCAGGTCGTCGGTGAAACGCAGCGCCTCGCCCATCGGCTCGCGGATGAGCTGCTCGCTGGCGCGCGTGTCGAGGAACCCGAGCCCCACCGCGATGCCGGTTCGCAGCAGGGCCACGCTGCCGTCGACGGTGGGGTCGCGCTGCGGCAGCGTCCTGAAATAGCTCTCCTGGACGCAGACGACGAACCGGACGTTCGAGTGGCCCTCGACCAGCCCCTTGAGGCGGCGGACCGCCCGTTGGCACTCGCGCGGCTCCCACAGCTCGTCGAGCACGTTGAGCTCGTCGATCATGATCACCAGGCGTCGGTCGCCGAGGCTGCGCACGGCCTGGTGGAACCAGTCCTCGAACCCGTCACCCTCGGACTGGGCCTTGAACCGCCGCGGCCCCGTCGCGCGCCCGGTCGCGGCGGCGCGCGCCGGGTCGATGGCCTTGCGGATGGCATCGGCCAGGCCGCCCCATAGCGCGGGCTCGCGGTGCGACGGCAACCGCTGCACATCGAGCAGCACGGTGGCAAAGTCCCCCGAGGCCAGCGCGCTGTCGCGCAGGAACCGCAGGAGCGACGTCTTGCCGATGCGGTTGATGCCGTAGACCACCACCAGGTTCTGCCCGCTCCAACCCGCGCGGTCGCGCAGGCCCGCATGCAGCATGTCGTCGATGCGCGCGATCTCGGCGTGGCGGCCCTTGAACATCCGCTGGTCGCGCACCGCGATGGCCGTGTAGGGGTTGGCGGCCCGGGCGCGGCGCGCGATCAGCAGCTTCTCGACTTCCGAGAGCATCTCGATGCGGAAGGTGTCGATGGTGCTCGCATGTCGCATCGCCTGCAACTGCTCGTCGAGCGCCGGCAGCGCGGTGGGTCCGGTCACCGATGCCTCGAGCCGAACGCGTGCCATGTGGTTCCGGTCGACCTCGGCCTGGGCGCGGATGAGGTACAGACCGTCGGCGTAACGTTCGTAGACGCGCGCCAGGACGTCGTCGAGCAGCCGGTGGCGGTCGAACGCCTCGACGGTGATGCGGGCCACGGCCTCGGCCTGCGGCGCGACGCGCCAGGCCAGCGGCACCGCATCGGGCGGCCGCGGCGCCTGTGGGCAGTCGCGGTGGTGGACCAGCAGCTTGGCGTGGGGCGTGCCGCCGAGGGTGAGCCGCCCGACGATGTCGCTGGCGAGCGTCGGGCAGCAGATGCGCTGGTGGCCGGGGCACTGCGCCAGGCGGATCCGCTCGACCGGCATGTCGAGGGGGTGCCCATCGGCACGGACGATGTAGCCCGCGAGCTGCGTCGTCACCCAGCGCGCGGCGATGTGCGACGGCGTCAGGCCGCGCGCGCCGCGCACCATGTCGGGCCGGGCGATCGGCTCGTAGAGCCCGCCGACGTCGGCCAGGCCCACGTCGCGCGCCAGCCGCTCGAGGAAGCGGTCGACGTCGGCCGGCGCCGCCGGCGGCAGGCCCTGGGCCTCGAGCTCCTTCACGAGCACGTCGTCGATGCGCTTCCGGCCGGGATGGACGCCGGGCGTGCGGTGGCGCAGCGCCCGGCGGATGCTGATCTTGGCCATCGATGTCTTGGCGATGTCGACCCAGGTTCTCTCTACCGCCAGCAGGTGCGGGTCGGTCTCGATCTCGACCAGGTCGCCGTTGCCCAGCGGCCGGTCGACCCCCGCCAGCACGCCGTTGACCCAGATCCGCTTGCAGTGGTCGCCGATGTCGGAGTGGATGCGGTAGGCGAAGTCGATCGGCGTGCTGCCCGCGGGGAGCGGGTACGACTCGCCGAGCGGGGTGAACACGGCGATCTGCTGCGAGTCGCTCCCCGGCGGCCGCGCGTTGACGAACGACCGCCGTTCCTCGTCGTCCCACCACGCGCGCTCGATCGTCTCGGGCGCGCCGAGGTAGCGGGCGCCGACGACGCCGTGCCAGTTCACGCGGCGCATCGCGGGCGTGAAGATGCGGACGTCGGTGCGCAGAACGGTGCGGGTGTCGCCGGCGGTCGGGCGATAGCCTACGGTCGTCCCGAGGATGCGGTAGCCGTTGTACGTCGGCGCCGCGATGAAGTCGTGGAAGGCGCTGCCCTGCAGCGAGCGCCAGTCCAGCGGCGGGCAGGTGTGATGCACGCAGGCCAGGGCGTGATAGCACGCCTCGCGGGACTGGACCACGACGTCGAGCTTGAGTCGGCGGACCACCTCCGGTTGGTGCTCCCCGCGCCGCACGTGGCGATACACGCCGGACGGGCGCGGCGTGTGCCCGCGCACCTCGGCGTCGATCCCCGCCGCACGCAGCGCGTCCGAGAGCATGCGGACGAGGTTGGCGATGTGCTCGGCGCGCTGCGCGGCCACGGCCTCGAGCTGCAGTTGGATGGGGTCCCACGCCTTGCGCGGGTCGATGCGCGCAAGGCTGACATCGCCGAGATCGTACCGCAGCCGCCACATGCCGAGCATCTCGGTGAGCGGGAGGAAGATGGCGTCGTTGGTGCTGCACAGGTGCCGTGCGGTGTCGTAGTCCAACAGGTCGATGGCCCGCATGCGCGCCACGTGCGCCGCCAGCACCAACAGCGCGACCTCGATGTCGGCGTAGGCCTGGACGAACAGCGACCGCAGGATGGCCGCCTGCTCGCGGCGACGGTCGACGTCGGCGGCCGGCCAGCGCTCGGGCACGTGATCCAGCGCCGCGCATGCCCTCGACAGCGCCAGCACCCGAGGCGCCGCGTCGCCGAGCCGTGTCACCAGATCGAGGGGCTCGTCGGGGGCGGTGGTGCGCAGCACGGCCGCCAACAGCACGGCCTGTGGCATCCGCCACTCCGACAGCACCTGCAGCCAGGCGTCGAGGTGCCCGCTGTGCGCGGCTGGGGCGGCGTTGGGGTACCGCTCGACGAGCCGGCGGCAGTCCAGCACCGCGGCCTTGCCTCGCGTGGAGAGGTGATCGTAGGGCGGAAGGCCCGCGTTCGGGTCGGACACTGGTGGTCGGGGTGCGGCAAGGATGGCTGAAAGACACACGGCTCAAACTACGTTAGTTTACCACAGATTCGCCAGCGCGATCCTTAAAATTTGTTATGTATATTGACATAGATACTTCGAGTATGTTACGCTATGCGCGCAAAACGCCATCCTGCCGTACGGCAGGACCATCGTCTCGCCGGGGATCCTCCTCCCCCCGACTGTCGCTTCGATCGGGCCCCACTTGAGACCACACCGGACCATTCCGGTCGAAGCCCCGCTGTCCCGACCGCCCGCCAGGGTAGAAACGGAGAGCAGAGATGGGTGCGCTGATGTGGGCCGGGACGTTCGTCCTGGCCATCGTGGCCGTGGTGTTTCCCGACACCGCTTTCAGTTGGATCGCCGGTGCCCTGGCGGTCTGCTCAGTGGTCGTGCTGGCGTGCTCTCACTTCATGTACCGCCCCCCAGAGAACTGCTTCGGGGTGGTCTTTCGGCCAGCGGACCGCCGCTACCGGATCGTGGGACGCAATGCGTGGACCGTCGTCCTTCCCGGAGTCGAACGGAAGCGTGAGCCAGTCGATGCACGCATGGCAGTGATCAAGACCCACCATCCGAATGTCCTGACGGCCGATGGCAGGGTGATCGAGATCGCCGTTGACTGGGCCTATCACCTCGATCCGAGAACGGTGCGGACCGATTTCCTCTTGCAGTTCATGGAGATCTCGGAGAAGGGCATGTGGCAGATGGTCATCTCGCGACGGCTCAACGACTTGGTCGGTAGCGTGGTGCTGCGCCACCGGTATGCCAGCTTGCTGGAAGATGCCGGGCGCGCTGCCCTCAAGCGTGATCTCGGAGTCGAGGCGGAAGCGTTGCTCCGACGTTTCGGTCTTCGTCACGAAGCTGAGACGGGTGTGATCCTGCAATTTGCGCAGCCGCCGGCACGTGTTCGCCGTGCCAAGGAAGATCGCGCCGCGGCGTGGGAGGACGGCCCTGCTGCACGGGATCGAGTCGGTGACTTGGTCGACCTTCTCGATTCCCGTGAGCGCTCGGCCGCGGAGTTGTGGTACCTGAGATCCACAGAGCACGTGGCACGCCCGCCGGCTCCTCCTACTACCATGATCCCGCTGGCGGACGCCGGGCGCACCGACGGGGTGCTGCCCATCTCCGCGCCGCCGCCTTTCGGCCCGACTGGCGACGACCACCCGGACGCACCCCGTCCCGCCGCGTAGGCGCGACCTGCGGCCGCCCGTCCCGACCCCGCGCACATCGCGTGCGCGGGGTCGGCGACGGGCGGCCGCTATCATTGTTAGCCTATCGCCCTCGCCGCGCGGCCGCGATCGTCCCGCCAGCCGCGAACCCGCGACCCCGCGATCGTGCGGCCCATCGCCCAGGCGCCCCATCCCGAGGACGGCCTCCCATGCGCATCACCCTCAGCACCGACGCCCGCACCCCGCTCGTCGACGCCATTTGCGCCGATCTCGAGCGCCGCGGGCACACCGTCGCGTACTTCGGTCCCGCCGGCGACGCCGAGGCCGACTGGCCCGCGGTGACCCGCCAGGCCGCCGAGGCCGTCGCCCGCGGCGAGGCCGACGAGGCCGTCGTGCTGTGCTGGACCGGCACCGGCGCGAGCATCGCCGCCAACAAGGTCCGCGGCATCCGCGCCGCGCTGTGTCACGACGCCGAGACCGCGCGCGGCGCCCGCACCTGGAACCACGCCAACGCCCTGGCCCTCAGCCTCCGGCTCACCTCGATCCCGATTGCCCTCGAGATCCTGGACGCCTGGTTCGCCACCCCCCTCAGCGACGACCCGTGGAACCTCGCCCAGATCGCGGCCATCCGCGCCATGGAGGCGTAGCGGTCAGCGCGCCCGCGCGATCTCGTCCACCGCCTGCGGGTTGACCAGCGACGACGTGTCGCCCGCCGGCTGCCCCAGGTAGGCCGAGCGCACCATGCGGCGCATCACCTTGGCGTTGCGCGTCTTGGGCAGGTCGCTGACGAACCACACCTCGCGCGGCGCCAGCGGCTTGCCCATCGCGTCGACGATCATCCGCCGCAGCTCCGCCCGCAGCGCGTCCGACGGCGCCGCCGACGCCGCCAGCACGCAAAAGACCACCAGCTCGCTGCCCTTGACGTCGTGCGGCACCCCGATCGCCGCCGCCTCCACCACGTCCGGGTGCGCCACCAGCACCGACTCGACCTCGGCCGGGCCGAGGCGCTTGCCCGCGATCTTGATGGTGTCGTCGCTCCGGCCCAGGATGAACCACTGGCCGTCCTCGTCCACCGCGGCGAAGTCGCCGTGCACCCAGATCCCCGGCCAGCGCGACCAGTACGTCTCGACGTAGCGGTCCGGGTCGCGCCAGAAGCCGCGGGTCATGCCGATCCACGGCGCCTTGATCACGAGCTCGCCCACCGCGCCGACCACCGGGTTGCCGTGCTCGTCGAGCACGTCGGCCGCGATGCCCGGGCACGGCCCCGAGAAGGCGCACGCCTTGAGCGGCAGGATCGGGTTGCCCATGACGATGCCGCCCGAGATCTCCGTGCCGCCCGAGTAGTTGACGATCGGCCTGAGCCCGTGCCCCACGCTCTGGAACAGCCACCGCCACGGGTCGGGGTTCCACGGCTCGCCCGTCGAGGCAAAGCACCGCAGGCTGCCGAGGTCGTGCGCCCGGTGCGGCGCGTCGCCGTGCGGGATGAGGCTGCGGATCAGCGTCGGCGACACCCCGAGCTGGTTCACGCGGTGCCGCTCGACCAGCGCCCACAGCCGATCGGGCCCAGGGTAGTCCGGCGCGCCGTCGTAGAGCAGGCACGTGGCGCCGAGGACCAGCGAGCCGAACACCAGCCACGGCCCCATCATCCACCCCATGTCCGTCATCCAGTAGATCACGTCCCCGGCATGCACGTCCGTCCCGAAGGCCATGTCCTGCGCCGCCTTCACCGGGAACCCGCAGTGCGTGTGCACCGCGCCCTTGGGCTGGCCCGTCGTGCCCGACGTGTAGATCACCATCACCACGTCCTCGGCCGACGTGTCGGCCGCCTCGGCCACGTCGGGCTGCGCGTCCACCAGCTCGTGCCACCAGTGGTCGCGCCCGGCCCGCATCGGCACGTCGTGCCCCGTGCGGCGCACGACGATCATGTGCCGCAGCGTCGGCACCTCCGCCGCCGCCGCGTCGGCCACCGACTTCATGTCCGCCACCTTGCCGCGCCGGAACGCCCCGTCGGCGGCGAAGAGCGCCTTGGCGTCGGCGTTGGCCAGCCGCGTGACGACGGCGTCCTTGCCGTAGCCCGAGAAGAGCGGGAGCACGATGCCCCCGAGCTTGGCCACGGCGAGCAGCGCCACCACGATCTCGGGCGTCATCGGCATGAACAGCCCCACGGCGTCGCCCGGTCCGACGCCCAGCGACCGCAGGGCGTTGACCGCGCGGTTGACCGCGGCGTGCAGCTCGCCGTACGTCAGCGTGCGCGTCGCGCCCTCCTCGCCTTCCCACACCACGGCCGGCCGCGACGCCATGGCCGTGCCGACGTACTTGTCGACGCAGTTGTGGGCGATGTTCATCCGCCCGCCGACGCACCACCGCGGCCACATGACGCCCGCCGAGAGGTCCACCACCTCGGTGTACGGCACGCGCATCTGGATGTCGAGGTACCGCAGGACCGCGTCGGTGAACCACGCCACGTCCTCGGTCGAGCGCCGCATCAAGTCCTCGAACGTTGCGAGGCCGTGCTCGCGCATGAAGGCGGTGAGGTGCGCCGGCTCGACGTAGTCGGGCGTGGGGTACCAGACGATGTCGCCGCCGAAGTCGAAGGACTCGCTCATGGGGTGTGCTCCGTCGAGATGCCGCGCGGGTCGGTGGGCTTCTGGGCACCCGGAGCCGGGCGCCGGCCGGATGGTAAGCCCACGGGGCGCCATCGCGCAACTGCGGCAGGGCACGGACACCGCCGCGTGCCGCCCCGTCGGACCGCCGCCGTTGCGCCCCCCTGCGACCGGTGGCATACTCTCGCCGGCCCGCGCCGCGTGCCGTTTCCCGCCCGCGCGGGCATTGCCGCGCCGCCGCATGCCCTCGCCCCGAAAGGCCGCCGATGAGCCACGACCTGCCGCCCTACGACCTCGGCATGACCGCCGACGATGCCGCCGCGCGGTTCGACGCCCTCCAGCGCAAGCTCGTGCCGCTCTGGACGTCGATCAAGGCCATGAGCGACGACGCGCAGACCATCGTCGTCGTCCCGTCGCTGTCGGTCGACGTGGCGCTGCGGCCGTCGGAGATCCAGGCGTACGAGGAGCGCTTCCTGTTCTTGCTGCTCCTGCTGCGCCAGCCGCGGGCGCGGCTGATCTACGTGACGTCGCAGCCGGTGCACCCCGACGTCGTCGACTACTATCTCGGCCTCCTGCCCGGCATCATCGCCAGCCACGCCCGCCGTCGGCTCAAGCTCGTCACGCCGATGGACGGGTCGTCGCGACCGCTCAGCCTCAAGCTGCTCGAGCGGCCCCACCTCATCGCCCACCTGCGCGGCCTCATCCCCGACCTCGACCGCTGCCACCTCGTGCCGTTCAACACCACGCTGATCGAGCGCGACCTCGCCCTCGCGCTCGGCATCCCGATGTACGGCGCCGACCCCCGGCACTTCGTCCACGGGACCAAGAGCGGCGGCCGCAAGGTGTTCGCCGACGCCGGCGTTCCGCACCCGTTGGGCATCGAAGACCTGGCCGGCGAGGCCGACGTCGTGGCCGCCATCGCCGACATGCGGGCGCGGCGTCCGGCGATGCGCCAGGTCATCGTCAAGCTCAACGAGGGGGTCTCGGGCGAGGGCAACGCGGTGGTCGACCTGGACGGCCTGCCGCCCGCCGGCACGCCCGACGCGCGCGCAGCCGTGGCCGAACGCGTCCGCGCCATGCGGTTCGAGTCGCCCGCCGTGGCCTACCCGGCCTTCATGGCCAAGCTCACCGCAAACGGCGGCATCGCCGAAGAGCGGATCGTCGGCGACGACCTGCGCAGCCCCAGCACCCAGCTCCGGGTGACGCCGCTCGGGACGGTCGAGCGCCTCTCGACGCACGACCAGCTCCTCGGCGGCGAGAGCGGGCAGAGCTACCTCGGCTGCCGCTTCCCGGCCGATCCCGGCTACGCCGCCGACATCATGCGCCTCGGGGCGCGGGTCGGCGACGTCCTGGCCGCCGACGGCGTGCTTGGCCGGTTCGCGGTCGACTTCGTGGTCGTCCGGCGGCCGGATGGCGGCTGGGATGCCTACGCCATCGAGATCAACCTGCGCAAGGGCGGGACGACGCACCCGTTCCTCACGCTGCAGTTCCTCACCGACGGCACGTACGACGCGGACGCCGGCGCGTTCACCACGCAGCGCGGCACCCGCAAGTGCTTCGTCGCCAGCGACCACGTCGAGTCGCCGCTGTACCGCGCCTTCACGCCCGACGACGTGTTCGACATCGCGGTCCGCCACGGCATCCACTACGACCACGCCCGCCAGTCCGGCGTCGTGTTCCACATGCTGTGCGCCATGGGCGACTGCGGCCGGCTGGGCATGACCGCGGTCGGCGACTCGCCGGCCGACGCCGACGCGATCTTCGCCCGGGCGGAAGCCTTGCTCGCCAGCGAGGCCCGGTCCGCGCTGGCGCGGGCGTGACCCCCCGGTCGCCGTGCCGCTGATCGCCACGGCCGCCGCCGGCCTCGAGGCCGTGGTCGCGCGCGAGCTGCACGCGCTGGGCTACCGCGACACCCACGCCTTCGCCGGCGGCGTGCGCGCCGACGACGCCGGCGCGGCCGATGTCCCACGCTTGAACCTCCACCTGCGCGCCGCCGACCGCGTCCGGCTGGTGGTCGGCGCCTTCGATGCGACGACCTTCGAAGCCTTGTTCGACGGCACGCGCGCCCTGGCGTGGGCCGACCTCTTGCCGCGCGACGCTGCGTTCCCGGTCGACGGGCGGTCCGTCAAGTCGCGCCTCGCCAGCGTCCCGGACTGCCAGGCGATCGTCAAGCGCGCGGTGGTCGAGGCGCTGCGGGGGGCCTACGGCCCGGTCGAACGGTTCCCCGAGACCGGCGACGCCTACCGCATCGAGGTGGCGCTGCGCGACGACACGGCCGTGCTCAGCCTCGACACCAGCGGCGACGGGCTGCACAAGCGCGGCTACCGCGCCGCGGCGGGCGGCGCGCCGCTGCGCGAGACGCTCGCGGCGGCGCTGGTCCTCTTGTCGTACTGGTCGCCCGACCGGCCGCTGGTCGACCTCTTTTGCGGCGCGGGCACCATCCCGATCGAGGCGGCCCTGATCGGCCGGTCGATCGCGCCGGGGCTGCGGCGGTCGTTCGCGGCGATGGCGTGGCCGGCGGTCGGCCGGGCGGCGTGGGACGCCGCGCGCCGCGAGGCGATGGACCGGGCCGCGTGGGACCGGCCGCTGGACATCGCCGGCAGCGACCTCGACCCGGCGATGGTGGCGCTGGCCACCGCCAACGCGGCGGACGCCGGCGTGGCCTCGGGCGTGCGCTTCAAGCAGATGCGGGCGACCGACTTCCACGCGCACGCCGACCACGGGGTGATCATCAGCAACCCGCCGTACGGGGCGCGCACCGGCGACGCCGAGTCGGTGGCGCGGCTGTACCACGCGCTCGGGCGCACGCTGGCGCCGTACCGGACGTGGAGCCACTACTGGCTGAGCGGGTTCCCCGACTTCGAGCGGTGCTTCGGCTGGACGGCCGACCGGCGGCGCAAGCTGTACAACGCCGGCATCCCGTGCCAGTACTACCAGTACTTCGGCCCGCCGCCGCCGCGGGCGCGCGGCGACGCCGGGTGACGGGGCAGCCTGCTGGCGCCACGCGCCCTACGCGCCGATCTCCGCCACCGCTTCGAGGCGCAGGCCGCCGCGGACGTGCTGCCGCAGCGTCACGCGGCAGTGCGAGGCCCGCGTGGCGCCGACGACGTCGCGCGCCATCACCGACGCGAGCGTCTCGGCGAACATCGCCTCGTCGCGGAAGCTCCAGAGGTAGCGCTTGAGGCTCTTGCTCTCGAGGCACAGCTCCGTGGGGCGGTAGCGGATCTCGACGGTGTAGAAGTCCGGCTGATGGGTGACGGGGCAGTGGCTGGTCAGCTCGTCGGACGTGAACGTGACCTCGGCCACGTGCGCGGGCGCCGGGAACGTCTCGAGGTCCCGCGACGGCCCGGACACCGGGCGGCCGAGCGCCTTGAAGTCCGGGACCGCCGCCGCGCGGACGTCGCTGCCCTCGGCACCCATCCTACGACCCCGCGTAGCCCGGTGCCGGGCCGCGCCGTGCGTCGCGGCGGCGGACGGCGCCGATCACCGGCAGGAACGCGACCGTCATCCAGAGCTTGCCGACGATCTGCCCGGCGATGAGCTCGAGGCTGCCGAACGCGAGCACGAGGAACACGGCGCTGTCGACGACGAGGCCGACGATGTTGGAGGCCACCACCGCGGTGTAGAGGTGCCGGCGCTGCAGGGGCGTGTAGACCACCAGGTCGAACAGCTCCGAGAGCAGGAAGGCCGTTCCGGACGCCAGCGCCAGCCGCGGCGACACCGCCGCCGAGGCGGCCGCGCCGACGACGATCGCGACCACCGACCATCGCACGCCCAGCCGCCGCTGGACGAGGTCGCGCAGCGTGAACCCGACGCCGGCGGCCAGGACGCCCGACGGCGCCATGACGCCCGGCCACACCGGGATGACGCACGGGCCGCCCGGCAGGCACGTGGTGCCGACGTGGCCGACGAGGTAGTTGGCGAGGAAGACCGTGCCGACGAACGCGGCGAAGCACAACCAGCCCTCGCGCCGCCCCCACCCGTCCGCCGCACCGCGCGTCACAGCATCGCTCACACGTCAATTCTACACGCCCGCGGGCTCGAGGACGTGACCCGTCGCAGACGCAGCGCCGTGGCAAACCGCGCATGCGCCCAGGAACGGCGTCTCCGCACCCGTTGCCCCGTCCCCCGTCGCGATGGCATACTACCGTCATGACCGACGGCACACCGGCCGATTCCCCGCCACCCCCGGCGACCGGCGACGACCCGCCTGCCGACGCCGCCATCGGCGCCCCCGCGCCGCCTGCCGCCGTGGCCGAGGCCGACCGCCTCCGCGCCGAGATCCGGCGCCACAACCACCTGTACTACGTCCTCGACGCCCCCACGCTCGCCGACGCGGAGTTCGACGCCCTCGTCGAGCGGCTCAAGGCGCTCGAGCGGGACCATCCCGACCTCGTCACCCCCGACTCGCCCACCCAGCGCGTCGGCGCCGGGCCCGCCGCCGGCTTCGCCAAGGTCGCGCACGCCGTGCCGATGCTCTCGCTCGACAACGCGTTCACGGCCGACGAGGTGCGGGCGTGGGGCGAGCGCCTCGCCCGCCGCCTGCCCGACGACGTGCCGTTCGACGGCCTCGCCTTCGTCGTGGAGCCCAAGATCGACGGCCTGGCCGTCAGCGTGCGCTACCGCGACGGCGTGTTCGTCCAGGCCGCCACACGCGGCGACGGGTTCGTCGGCGAGGACATCACCGCCAACGTCCGCACGATGCAGAGCGTGCCGCTGCGCATCCCCGCCACGGCCGACCCCCTGCCGCCCGGCGTCACGGTGCCGGCCGACCTCGAGGTGCGCGGCGAGGTCTACATGCCGCTCGACGACTTCGCCGCGCTCAACGCGCGCCTCGAGGCCGAAGGGCAGGCGCCGTATGCCAACCCCCGCAACACCGCCGCCGGCAGCCTGCGCCAGATCGACCCGGCCGCCACCGCGGCGCGGCCGCTCCGGCTGTGGGTCTACGGCATGCCGGACCCGCGCGCGCTCGGCGTGGCCACGCACTGGGACATGCTCCACGGGCTGCAGGCCCTTGGCCTGCCCATCGCCACCGGCATCCGCCGTTTCGCCGACCTCGCGTCCGCCGTCGCGTTCGCCGAGGACTGGCTCGCGCGCCGGCGCGACCTCAACTACCTCGCCGACGGCGTCGTCATCAAGGTCGACGACCTGGCGCTGCACGACGTCCTGGGCGCCGTGTCGCACCACCCGCGGTGGGCCGTCGCGTTCAAGGCGCCGTCGGAGGAGGCGACGACCACCGTGGTGGCCATCGACGTCAAGGTCGGCCGCACCGGCCGGCTGGTGCCGCACGCCACCATGGCGCCTGTGCAGATCGGCGGCGTCACCGTCTCGCAGGCCACGCTGCACAACGAGGACTACGTGCGCGAGCGCGACATCCGCGTCGGCGACACCGTGCTCGTCAAGCGCGCGGGCGAGGTCATCCCGCAGGTGCTGCGGGTGGTGCCGGACCTGCGGCCGCCCGACGCCGAGCCATGGGCGATGCCGACGGCGTGCCCCCGCTGCGGCGAGCCGGTGACGCGCGCCGAGGGCGAGGCCGACACCTACTGCGTCAACGCCGCCTGCCCCGCCCAGCGCCTGCGGCACCTCGAGCACTTCGTCGGGCGCGACGCGCTCGACATCGAGGGGCTGGGGACCAAGCTGGCCGCGCTGTTCGTCGCGTGGGGGCTGGTCGAGGACGTCGCGGACCTCTACCGCATCCGCGCCGCCGACCTCGAGGGCCGCGAGGGGTTCGCCGCCAAGCGCATCGAGAACCTCCTGGCGGCCGTCGCCGACGCCAGGGACCGCCCGCTGCGGCGCCTGCTCGTCGGCCTCGGCATCCGCCATGTCGGGGGCGTCGTGGCGCAGGCCCTGGCCGCCCACTTCGGCTCGCTGGCCGCGCTCGGCGCGGCGACCGCCGACGACCTCCAACGCGTCGACGGCGTCGGGCCCGAGATCGCCGCGGCCGTCGTCGCGTGGTTCGCCTCGCCCCACAACCGGGAGCTCATCGCCAAGCTGGACGACCTCGGCGTCCGGACCGCCGACCCCGACTGGGTGCCGCCCGCACGGGGCGAGACGGCCGTGGCGGCCGCACCGCTCGCCGGCCGCACGTTCGTGCTGACCGGGACGCTGCCCACGTGGACGCGCGACGAGGCGGCCGCGCGCATCGAGGCCGCCGGCGGCAAGGTCGTCGGCAGCGTCAGCCGCAAGACGGGCTACGTGGTCGTCGGCGAGGGCCCGGGCTCGAAGCTCGACAAGGCCCGGGCGCTGGGGGTGGCCGAGCTCGACCAGGCGGGGCTGGAGGCGCTGCTGGCGACGGAAGGCGAGGCCGGCGCGAACGCGATCTGACCCGGCCTCGAGCGGCGACGGGCGATTGCCCCTGGGACCGCGGGCTGGAAGCCCCCGGTCCCAGGTTGACCTGAAGTGCGTGGGGCCCGGGCTCCCGCGTCCCACCCCGTCGGCGCGCCGAGCACCGCCGACGCCTCCGCGCCGGCCCTACTTGCACACCACCTGGCCCGCGATCTGGGCGTAGATGTCGGCCAGGTCGGTGGCCTGGGGGGCGTAGTACGTGCGAGCGGTGCCGCCGGCCACGGCCTGCAGCAGCGCCCGGTCGACGTCGTCGCCGAGGCCGATCGCGTAGATCGTCACGCCGCGCGCCGCGGCCAGGCGGGCCGCGTCGTAGACCAGCGGCGCGGCCTCGGACTGCCGGCCGTCCGAAAGCAGGACGATGACCGGCCGGTTGCCGACCGCGGGCGTGACGTCGAGGAGGGTGTTCACGGCCGTGACGAGCGCGCGGTCGAGCCGCGTGCCGAACCCCGGCGCGAGCCCGTCGAGCGCCCGGTCGAGCGCGGCGCGGTCGCGTGTCAGCGGCTGGAGCACGCGGGCGTCGGCGTCGAACGCGACCACGGCCGCGCGGTCCGCGCGCAGGTCGAGGAGCCCGACGAACCGCTTGCCGGCGTAGACGGCCTGCGCCAGCTTTTCGCCCGTCATGCTCGACGAGCTGTCGAGCGCCAGCACCACGTCGGCGGCGCGGGTCGACGGCACGCACGCGTTCTTCCAGAGCTGCGGCAGGTACGCATAGCGGGTCTCGGGGACGACGACGTCGACGGCCGCCGGGGTGACGGGCACCCGCCGCCGCACGCCGTCGCCATCCGCGAAGTCCACGAAGACCGCCTCGCTGGGCGACTGCCGACCGCCGGTCTGGAGCCGGACGGCGTACGTCAGCGCGGTGTCGTCGACCGTCAGGAACGGCACGCCCCACCGCGGGTGCCGGCCGCCGTCGAGCGCGGCCGGCGCCCGCGGCCGGCCGGACTCGGGCACGTACGCCACCGCCTGGCCCAGCCGGTCGACGACGACGACGTCGGTCACGAGCACCTCGCGGATGAGGCTGGCGATCCGCGTGTAGATCTCGGCCAGCGCCTCCGGGCCGGGCGCGAAGTAGTAGTGGCTCGGGCTGTCGGCGAGCTTGCGCAGCTCGTCCTGCGCGGCGTCGGCGCCGAGCCCGATGGCGAACAGCACCACCCCCCGCGCGCGGGCACGGCCGGCCGCGGCGTGCATGGCCTCGGCGCTGCTCTGGCCGTCGGTCAGCACGACCAGGATGTGCACCGCCTCGCGCCGCCCGACCAGGCTCAGCTCCTTGTCGGCCAGCGTGATGGCGGCGGCGATGTCGGTGTTGTTCTGCGGCGCGGGCAGCGCCGCCAGCGCACGCGTCAGGTAGTCCTGGTTGAAGGTCAACGGCTGCGCCACGTAGGCGCTCGAGTTGAACGGCACCAGGCCCACGCGGTTGCGGTCGAAGTCGACCCGCGTGATGAACTCCAGCACCGCCGCCTTGGCGGCGCCCCACTTGCCGCCTTCGGTCATCGAGGCGGAGTTGTCGATGAGCAGCAGGATGTCGGCACGCCCGCGGACGTCGTCGGGGCACACGGCGCGGAGGTGGAACCGCATGCCGAGCGGCTGCTTGACCTCGACCTGCGCCGCGTCGGCGCGCTGCTCGCCGACCACGCTGCACAGCCCGGGCTCGGCGACGGCCGTGGCGGTCGGCGTCGGCGCCCGTGTCGGCGTCGGGCTGAGGCCGACCTGGGCCGCGGCGCGGTTGGGATGGGGGACGGCGAAGTGCCAGGCCAGCGCGGCGCACGTGCCGGCGGCCAGGACGATCCGCGCCAGACCTTTGGCCCGACCTGAACGGGTCGGGGAAGACGCGGGGGTGGGGTTCATGGGCGCAACCTCTCTGGACCGGGCAGGTGCGGTCGGCGCGCGCCGGAGGCGCGGTGCCAGGCGTGGCGAACGGGACGGCGGCGGCCGCGGGGCGCGGTCGTCGGCAAGGCGATTAACGCCGTGGCGGCCCGGGGGGGTTACGTCGGATTTGGCGAGGCGGGCCGACGGCTTGGGGCAGGGCTCAGTCGAGGAAGCGCTTGATCTTCATCCGGACGCGGGCCATTCCCTGCGCCTCATACCAGTGCAGCTCCGCACGGAAAAGCCGACCGTCACCCACCCGCACGGCAGCGATGCCCTTCAGCTTGCGCCAGCGCCGACCGCCGTACATTGCCCGGAGTCGGTGTCGGTCGCGCACGCCGTGGCCGGCAGCAATGATCTCGATCTCCGAGATCGGGCCGATGACCTCGAACGGCATGGTCCGACCTCTCCGTTGCGGCGCTCAAACCGCAGCCAGCAACGCCTGCTCGACTTCGGAGGCCAGGTGAAGCTCGACGAAACATGCAGCGGGGTAGAGGTAGTCTTCATCAGACTCGTCGATCACCCTCAAGAACCCCTTGGCCTCGGCGTCGGCGTCCGTCAACACGGAGTAGATGCGCCGTACGACCAAGTCCTCGGAGCCGTCGTTCCGAATGCATACGGCGAAGCGCGGGGGAGGCGAGCATCCAGGCGTCATCTCGGGCCCAGTCTAGCGGTGACCCACCCACCGGTCAAGAGCCGGTCGGCGCCGCGCGCGTCAAGTCCCGGCCTCGACATCCACCCCGGCACGTCACCTTGCCTACGCCCCCGGCCGCGCCGCCACGATGCGGTAGTGCTCCTGCAGCCCGCGCACCTTCAGCTCGCCTTCGCGCAGCGCACGGATGCCGGTGACGGCCGCCGCCGCGGCGGAGAGCGTCGTCAGGAGCGGCACGCGGTAGGCGACCGCCGCGTTGCGGATGGCCTGGCTGTCGGCGAATGCCGTCGGACCCAACGGGGTCGAGACGACGAGGTCCACCCGGCGGTCGGCGATGGCGTCCGCGACGTGCGGCGAGCCCTCCGAGACCTTGTTGACCCGCTCGACCGCGAGCCCCAGGCCCTCCAGCCAGGCCGCCGTGCCCGCCGTGGCCATCAGCGCGAAGCCGAGATGCGCCAGGTCGCGCGCGATCTTGGCCACCGCCGCCTTGTCGAAGTCGTTGACCGTGATCAGCACCGTGCCGGACGTCGGCAGCGACGTGCCGGCGGCGAGCTGTGCCTTGGCGAACGCGTGCCCGAAGCGGCTGGCGTGGCCCATCACCTCGCCCGTGGCGCGCATCTCCGGCCCGAGCTCGATGCGCGCACCGGGTAGCTTGTCGAACGGGAGCACCGCCTCCTTGACGAAGAAGCCGTCCACCACCGGCGTCTCGACCAGCCCGATCTGCGCCAGCGTCCGGCCGGCGGCGATCTCGGCCGCGATGCGGACCAGCGGCACCCCGGTGGCCTTGGCGATGAACGGGACGGTGCGGCTCGCCCGCGGGTTGACCTCGAGCACGTACACCACGTCGTCCTTGACGGCGTACTGGGCGTTCATCAGCCCCTTCACGCCGAGCGCCAGCCCGATCTGCTCGGTGTACTCGCGGATGACGCTGAGGTGGTAGGCGCTGACGCGGTAGGGCGGCAGCACCATCGCGCTGTCGCCCGAGTGCACGCCGGCTTCCTCGATGTGCTGCATGACGCCGCCGATGACCACGCGCTCGCCGTCGCACACTGCGTCGACGTCGACCTCGTAGGCGTCCTCGAGGTAGCGGTCGATCAGGATCGGCTTGCCCGGCGCCGCGGCCACGGCCTGCGCCACGTAGCCGTCGAGGTCCGCGCGGTTGTAGACCACCGCCATCGCCCGGCCGCCCAGGACGTAGCTCGGGCGCACGAGCACCGGGTACCCGATGCGTTCGGCGATGGCGTCGGCATCGGCCGGCCCGAGCGCGATGCCGTTCTCGGGCTGGGGGATGTCGAGCCGGCGCAGCAGGTTCCCGAACCGCTCGCGGTCCTCGGCCAGGTCGATGGTCTCGGGGCTCGTGCCCCAGATCGGCACGCCGGCGGCCTCGAGCGTCCGCGCCAGGTTCAGCGGCGTCTGCCCGCCGAACTGCACCAGCACCCCGTCCGGCCGCTCGACGGCGACGATCTCGAGCACGTCCTCGACCGTCAGCGGCTCGAAGTAGAGCCGGTCCGCCGTGTCGTAGTCGGTCGACACCGTCTCGGGGTTGCAGTTGACCATGATGGTCTCGTAGCCCAGCCCCGACAGCGCCTGGCAGGCGTGTACGCAGCAGTAGTCGAACTCGATGCCCTGGCCGATGCGGTTGGGACCGCCGCCGAGCACCATGACCTTGCGGCGGTCGCCCGGGCGCGCCTCGTCCTGGCCGGCCGGGGCGTACGCGCTGTAGAGGTAGGGGGTGTGGGCCTCGAACTCGGCCGCGCAGGTGTCGACCCGCCGGAAGATCGGGCGGATGCCGAGCGCGTGGCGCAGCGCGCGGACATCGGCCGCCCGCGGCGCCAGCCCGTCGCGCGCGCACAGCCGGGCGATCTGGGCGTCCGAGAAGCCGGCGCGCTTGGCATCGGTCAAGAGCGGCGCCGGCAGCGCGTCGAGCGAGTGCGCCGCGACCGCGGCCTCGAGCGCGACGAGCGCCGCCAGCTCGCCGACGAACCACGGGTCGTAGCCGCTCGCCGCGGCCACCGCGTCCGGGTCCGCGCCCGCCGCCAGCGCCCGGCCGACCGCCGGCAGCCGGTCGGAGACCGGGCGGGCGAGCTCGGCGACGGCGGCGTCGGTCGCCGCCCCGCCGGGCGCCCCGTCGTCCCCGCGGCCCCGCCCGAAGCCGTCGAGCCCGATCTCCAGCCCGCGCAGCGCCTTGTTGAGGGCGGCCGCGAAGGTGTCGCCGATCGCCATCACCTCGCCCACCGACTTCATCTGGGGGCCGAGCGTGGGGTCGACGCCGCGGAACTTCTCGAACGCGAACCGCGGGATCTTGACCACCACGTAGTCGAGCGACGGCTCGAAGCTGGCCGGCGTCACGCGCGTGATGTCGTTGGGGATGTCGTGCAGGCGCATGCCGGTGGCGACGAGCGCGGCGATCTTGGCGATCGGGAAGCCCGTCGCCTTGCTGGCCAGCGCCGACGACCGCGACACGCGCGGGTTCATCTCGATCACCACCACGTTCCCGTCGGCCGGGTCGACGGCGAACTGCACGTTCGAGCCGCCGGTCTGCACGCCGACCACGTCCATCACGCGGCGCGCCAGATCGCGCAGGCGCTGGTACTCGCGATCGGTCAGCGTCATCGCCGGCGCCACGGTGATCGAGTCGCCCGTGTGCACGCCCATGGGGTCGAGGTTCTCGATCGAGCACACCACGACGAAGTTGCCGAACCCGTCGCGCATGACCTCGAGCTCGTACTCCTTCCAGCCCAGCACCGACTGCTCGATCAGCACCTGACCCACCGGGCTGGCCCGCAGCCCGCCGGCCGCGACCGCGGCGAGCGCGTCGGGGTCGCGGGCCACGCCGCCGCCGGTGCCGCCGAGCGTGAACGACGGCCGCACCAGCACGGGGTACCCGATGCGCTCGGCCAGCGCCAACGCCCCCGCGACGGTGGTGACGGTGTCGCCCAGCGGCACCGCGATGCCGGCGTCGAGCATCGCCTGGCGGAACAGCGCGCGGTCCTCGGCCACGCGGATCGCGTGCAGCGAGGCGCCGAGGAGCGCCACGCCGTGCCGCTCGAGCACGCCGGACTCGGCGAGCTTCACCGCCAGGTTGAGCGCCGTCTGGCCGCCCACGGTGGGCAGGAGCGCATCCGGCTGCTCGCGCTCGATGATCTTGGCGACGAGGTCGACGGTCAGCGGCTCGATGTAGGTGACGTCGGCCATCTCGGGGTCGGTCATGATCGTGGCGGGGTTCGAGTTGACCAGCACCACACGGTGCCCGGCACGGCGCAGCGCCTTGCACGCCTGCGCCCCGGAATAGTCGAACTCGCACGCCTGCCCGATGACGATCGGGCCGGACCCGATGATGAGGATGGTCCGCCGGCGGTCGGTCATGCCTTGGTCGCCTTCTCGCGCGCGTCGCGCAGGGCGTGCAGGAAGGCGTCGAACAGGTCCGCCGCGTCGTGCGGGCCGGGCGCGGCCTCGGGGTGGTACTGGACGCTGAACGCGCGGACGGCCGGAGCGGCGAGCCCTTCGACGCAGCCGTCGTTGAGGTTGACGTGCGTGATCTCGACCTCCGGCCCGAAGCCCTCGTCCGCCAGCGCGAAGCCGTGGTTGTGGCTGCTGATCGCCACCTGGTTCGTCCGGCGGTCGAGCACCGGCTGGTTGCCGCCGCGGTGCCCGAACTTGAGCTTGTAGGAGTGCCCGCCCAGCGCCGCGCCGAGCACCTGGTGGCCGAGGCAGATGCCGAAGATCGGCACGTGCCCGAGCAGCGCCCGGACGGTCTCGACGATGTCGCCGAGGCGGTCGGGGTCGCCGGGGCCGTTGGAGAGGAGCACGCCGTCGGGTTCCACGGCCGTGACGACGTTGGCCGGCGTCCGGGCCGGCACCACCGTCACGCGGCAGCCGCGGGCGGCCAGCAGGCGCAGCGTGTTGTGCTTGACGCCGAAGTCGAACACCACCACGTGCGGCCGGTAGCGCCGGCCCGCCTCGGGTCCGCGCAGCCACGACCGGACGCCGCGCACGACGCTGTCGAGCGACGCCCGCCCGCGCGCCTCGTCGGCCGGGCCGGCGTCGTGGGGCCCGCCATCGCCCGCCGCTGGCGCGTCGAGGGGGTACCACTCCGGCGCCACGGGCTCCGACCACACGTACGGCGCCCGGCAGCTCACCTCGCCGACGAGGTCGAGCGCGTTGATGTCGGGCGCGGTCTCGGCGAAGCCCACGGCGATCTCGGGGTCGGCGTCGGGCCCGCTGACCAGCGCCCCGTGCATCGCGCCATGCGCGCGCAGGTGGCGCACCAGCGCCCGGGTGTCGATGTCGGAGATGCCGATGACGCCGTGCGCCCGCAGGTAGTCGTCGAGCGTGCCGGTGGCGCGCCACGAGCTGACGCTCAGGCTGGCGCGGCGCACGGCGAAGCCGGCGGCCCAGGCGCGCGTGCTCTCGTCGTCCTCGGCGTTGACCCCGGTGTTGCCGATGTGCGGGGCGGTCATCACCACGATCTGCCGGCAGTACGAGGGATCGGTCAGCACCTCCTGGTAGCCGGTCATGCAGGTGTTGAACACCACCTCGCCGGTCCGCTGCCCTTGCGCGCCGAGGGCGCGCCCGGGCCAGACCGTGCCGTCGGCCAGCGCCAGGAAGGCGGGCGCGCTCACGCCGGCGCCTCGGGCGCGGGCACGCCCGCCTGGCCCCCCGGCGACCGGGCGATGCCGTAGGCGCGGCGCGTCACCGGCCAGAGCAGCCAGATCAGGCCGAGGATGGGCTGGAAGAGCGGGAAGAAGCCGTAGTCGATGCCGTACAGCCGCCAGACCGTCCCGCCGATGACGGCGCGCGCGGGCATGCCCGGCAGCGTGAGCGTGCCGACGGCCACCACGCAGGCGGTTTCGATCGCCAGCGCGGCGACCGAGACCCGCCACGCCCGCCGCGAGCGGCGCACGAAGCCGACGGCGGCGACGAGGTAGAGCGCGGCGGCCGCGGCGGTGAGGAGCGGGCCGAGGGAGTCCGCCAGGCGGCCGGTGAACAGCAGCCCGCCGTCCTTGACCACGAGCTGGTAGGCCGCCCGCACGCCCGTGGAGAGGGCCAGGACGGGGTACGAGACGCCGAGGACGTAGCCGGCGGCGGCGGCGAGCGCGGGGAGCGCGCCTTCCGGTGCGGCGGCACCAGGGGGGGCGGCAGTGTGCGGTTGATCGGGGACGGCGTGCGCCATGCGCGGGACCTCGCGGCGCGCTTCGCCTCGTCGGGAGGGGAGCCCAGGGCCGGGCGCGCGGCCGGGATATCGTATGCACCCGACGGGCGCGGGTCAAAGCGACGCGTTGCCTCACCCCCGGCGTCTGCCGAGGCGGGCGCATTCCCTCCCGTGGCATGTCGCCGAGGCGCCGACTCCGATGCGCACGCCCGGCACGGCCGGAGGAGTTGACCCCCGCGCCACCCCGGCGCAAGAATTGTCGCGATCCGTGCATCCTGCCTGGCGGCCGGGGGCCCCGCGCCCCGGACCGCCCCATCTGCGTCGAACCCGAGGTGCGCCGTGAACCCGACCGCCATCCCCGAGCTCGTCCCCCAGGCCTATACCGTGCTCTCGATCGCCGGCGTCGCCCTCGGAGGGCTCGCCCTCGTGGTCGCCGTGGCCGCCGTCCGCCGCGTGCGGCGGCTCGAGGCCCACTACCACGCCCTCATGACCGGCGTCGACGGCGCCGACGTGGCGGCCGCGTTGGAGGCGTATGTCCGGCGCATCGAGACCGCCACGCAGCGGGTCGATCGCCTGGAGGCACACACCGCAGGGCTGGACGACGTGGCCGCCCGGCTGGCGACGGCCGAGGGCGGCCTCGCGCGGCTCGACGGCCGGGCCTCCGACATCGACGCACGGCTGCGGCGTGCCGTGCAGCGCGTGCGCCTGCTGCGCTACGGGGCCTTTGCCGACGTCGGCGGCGACCAGAGCTTTGCGCTGGCCATGCTCGACGACCACGGCGACGGCGTGGTGCTCTCGGGCCTCCACCACCGCAACGGCATCCGGGTGTACGCCAAACCGTTGGCCGGCCAACGTTCGCCCTACGCGCTGACGGCGGAAGAGGCTCAGGCCGTCGCCGAGGCCGCCGCCGGCGCGGCAGGCGGTTGACAGGCCCGAAACCCGCTTCCTATAATTGACGACGATGTACCGCTCAGGTCGCGGGGCGCGCCGCCGGCGCGACCTGCCCTTGCCGGACCGTCCGCCCCCAGGAAGGTGACTGTCACCATGCCGCGTTGGCAGCTCGATGCGTCGTCGGGGCTGACGATCCATGTTCCCGCCCGGCTGGTCCCCGTGGTCGCGCTGGCCGTGCTGGCCGCATTGGCGGCGTTCAACGCCCAGGCGACGCGCGCCGATCGCCTCGCGGCCGAGGTCGCCCGCCTGGACGGCGCGTCGGCCGGCACGGCCCGGCGCGAGAAGGCGCTCGAGGCCACCATCGCACGCCAGCACCAGGCACTCCAGCGGGCCGAGGGCGAGCTCGACACGCTGCGCTACCAGATCGACGCGGTCGAGCTGCAGCTCGACGGCGTCGACTACCTCAGCGGCGTGCTGCGCGACGAGCTCGGCCTGCCACCCGGCGCCGGCACGTGGACGGTCGCGCCGGGCGCGCCGCCGCAAGGCGGTCCGAACGCCACCAGCCCGGACCACGACCGCGTGGCGCTGATCCAGCGCCGGCTGGCCGCCGGCCTGGCCGAGCTGTACCGCCTGCACGACTTCGCCCAGGCGCGCCACGACGCCGCCACTGCCGGCCCCGCCCGCGCCGGACGCGCGGCGCGCGACCTCGACCCGCACCCGGCCAACTGGCCCGCGCGCGGCCCTGTGACCTCGGATTTCGGGTGGCGCGTGTTCCGCGGCCGCCCGAACTTCCACACCGGCATCGACATCGGGCTGGACTACGGCTCGCAGGTGATGGCGACCGCGCCGGGCACCGTCGTGGGCAGCGGCTGGCAGCCAGGCTACGGCTGGTCGGTGCTGGTGCAGCACGACGACGGCTACAACACGCTGTATGCCCATCTGTCGCGGACGCTGGTCGGCGTCGGCGACGTGGTGGTCCCCGGCGACGTGGTGGCGCTCTCTGGCAGCTCGGGCATGTCCACCGGGCCGCACCTACACTACGAGGTCTGGAAGGACGGCCAGACCCTGGACCCGCGGCCATCGATGGATGGCACGGGCGCGCGTTGACCGAGGGAGGAAAGACGCCATGGGCTTGTTCGGACGCGACACCAATCCGGAACGCGAGGCGCTCGAGAACGTCGTGGGCGCCTCGACGACGCTGAAGGGGACGCTGCGCAGCGACGGCGGCATCCGCATCGACGGCACCTTCGAGGGCCTGATCGAGGTCGGGGGCAACGTCGTGATCGGCGAGAGCGGCCGCGTGATCGCCGACATCAACGCGCGCAACATCACCGTGGCCGGCGCGGTCAAGGGCAACGTGCGCGGCAGCGGCCGGCTCGAGATCCTGTCCACCGGCCAGGTCCTCGGCGACATCGCCGTCGCCGCGGTGATGATCGACGAGGGCGGCATCTTCCAGGGCACCAGCCGGATGACCGGCTACGAGCAGCGCGCCCTGGCCGCGCCCCGCGCGGACGGCGCGCGCGAGCCGGTCGAGATCAACGTGCCGTCCGGCGCCGTCGAGGTGACCGCGCGCCCGACCGGCCGAGGCGGTCACGATGCCGGCGCCGCGCGCGGTCAGGCCGCGGCCCGCGAGTCGCAGGTGCGCGAGCACCAGGTCCAGGTTCCGGACCTCGACTTCGCCGATCTCGACATCGAGCCCGTCATCCCCGACGTCGTGATCGAGGACGTCAAGGGCCGCGGGAGCCCGCCCGGCCGCGCCCCGGCGCCCGGCAACACGCGCCGCGGGCAGCCCGGCAACGGCGCCCGCCGTCGCTGAGCCGGCGTCTCGCAGCATGCCCACCCGCGCCGACGCCTGGGCGACGGTCTGCGCCTACACCCCGAGCGAGAGCCTGCGCCGCCACATGCTGGCCGTGGAGGCGGCGATGCGCGCCTACGCGCGGCTGCGCGGCGAGGACGAGACGGCCTGGGGCTGCGCCGGGCTGTTGCACGACTTCGACTACGAGCGCTTCCCCGATGCCCACCCCGCCGCCGGCGACCCCATCCTGGCCGAGCTCGGATGGCCGGAGCCGATCCGCCGCGCCATCCAATCGCACGCCGACTTCACCGGCGTCCCGCGCGTCACGCCCATGGAGCATGCGCTGCACGCCTGCGACGACGTCACGGGCCTCATCGTCGCCGTGGCGCTCGTGCGGCCGGATCGCGACCTGCGCAAGGTCGACCTGAAGAGCATCCGCAAGAAGTGGAAGAACCACGCCTTCGCGGCCGGCGTCGACCGCGACGAGGTCGCCGCCGCCGCGGCGGCGTTCGGGGTCCCGCTCGACGACCACCTCCAGACGGTCCTCGAGGCCATGCAGGCGGTGGCGGCCGACCTCGGGCTGGCGGGCGCGGCTCCGGCCGCCGGAGGCGATGCGCCGGGCGCGGACGGGTGACGCCGATGCGGCGGGCACGGGGGCGGCCGAACCCGCGCGGGCGGGCCTGACCCTTCGACGATCGACACCGCCCACCCAGCCGGCAGGGCCCGGGGCTGCCGGCGGCCCCCCACCGTTTCCGACGTGACCCTCGGGCACGGATCGCCGTTGACACGTCCGACGCCGCTGGTCGCGCCGCCCCGCACCACGCCACAGGAGCCCCCCATGCCACGCCTCGCCCCGCTCGCCGTGCTCGCCCCGGCCCTCGCATCGATCCTCGCCGCCGCCGTGCCCGTCTCGCCCGCCCGGGCCCAGCCGCCGTCCGACCCGGCGCCGGTGGCGTTGACGGCCGACGAGCGCGTGTCGTTCGTGCCGAACCTCGGCATCGGCGCGCCGGTCATGGCGCCGCCCACCGCCGGCGCGGCCTTTCGCCGGCTCACCGGCATCGCCGCACAGAACGCCGGCACGCGGCCGACGCGGTTCATGGCGGTCTACTTCGGCGTCGGCAGCGGCTCGCAGGCCACCGGGGACGCGGCATGCGCCGATTGCGGCGCCCTGGCCGCGGTGTGCTCCCCGGCCGTGGCGCCCGGCGGGACCTGGCGGTTTCCCGCGCGGCCGGCCGGCCCGGCGGCCGACACGCGCGCGCTCTTGGCCTCGGCCGTCGTGTACAGCCTCAACGACCGCCCGGCGCGCGACTACGGCCCGGCGTGGGAGGGCTGGCTGCGCGAGCACCCCCGGCTGGGGGCAGGCGCCTCGCTGGCCGACGTCGCGTGCGACACGCTGTCCGACCGGCCGGTCGTGGCGCCCGGGGAGCCCGAGCCGCTGTGCGACCGGTTTGCCGACTTCCACGCGGCCTACGTCCTCGGCACCCCGTCGGCGTTGTGGGGGGGCCTGCCGCCGGCCCCGCTGCGCGGCGAGCCCGCCGCCGCCGTGGCCGCCGTGACGATGCCGACCGTCGACGCGCCCGGCGGCGCGGCGTTCGGCCGGCTGTCGCTCGACCGCTACGCCGCCGTGCCGCTGTCCGAGACGGGTTGGAGCGAGCCCGCGGCGGCCACCGGCGTCGTCACCAGCCATCTGCCGGGGGTGTACCTCCGCACCCCCGACGGCCAGAACGGGATGGTCTTCGTGCAGAACGCCGGCACGGCGTGCGCGTCGGTGGCCATCGAGGGCTTCCGATCGACGGCCGGCATGCTCACGCGCACGGCCGGCCTGCGCATCCCCGCCGGCGGCTGGGCGACGTTCCGTCCCGAGGACACCTGGACCGACGCCCGCGGCAGCGTCGCGCTGCGGCTGACGAGCGACCAGCCGATCGCCGTGGCGGCATCGAACCTCGGCTACCTGACCGGCGCCACGCACACCGCGCTGCGCGCCCGCCGACTGCCGGTGGCATGGGCGGCCCCGCGGGCCTACCAGCCGCCGCGCCCCCGGCCGCCGCTGCGCGCGCCGGCCCGCGCCGACGCGCCGCTCGATGCCGACGGCTGGGAGACCAACGTGGCGGTGCTCAACCCGGCGACGGTGCGCGATCTCGTGCGCCTCGAGACGCAGTCGACCGGCCAGCCGCCGCGCGACGCCAGCTACCCGCTCGAGCCCCTGACGCAGATCGTGCTCCAGCTCGGGCTCGGGCTGGGCCTGACGGGCGGCGGCCCGGGCTGGGGGCGCCTGAGCGGCACCGAGTCGCCGATGGCGGTCGCGCTCGAGAGCATCCGCGTGGCCGGCGACGTCCAGGCCGCCACCGAGGCCTGGGCGACTTCGGCCTGGCCGTACGACCCGACCGGCGCCGCGCCCCGCCCGCGCGCCTTCGCGCTGCCCGACCTCGGCGGCCCGGCTCTCGGCGGCGTCGACGCGGGCACGGTCGTCACGCGGACGGCGACGCTGACCGACACGCTCGTCGGCCGGATCGTCGTGCAGAGCCTGTACACCGGCACCGCGCGGGTGGCCATCGACGGCTACGCCGGCGCCTGTGGGCACGTCGGCACCGCCGTGCACACCGTCGACCGGTTCCAGGCGGTGGCCATCCCGCTGGCCGACCTCCCCGGCGCCGCGTGGGGGGCGGACGCGGCGGTGGTGCGCGTGCTCGAAGGCGAGGTCGCCGTCCTGGCCGAGATCTCCCGCCCGGCACGCGCCGCCGTCGACGCGGCGCCGCCCGACGCGAGCAGCGCCTACCTCGGGCTCCCGCTGGCCGAAGCGCCCGCGCCGCCCGAGGCGGCGCGGGCGCGGCTCGACGTCGTGCCGCGCCTCGTCGCGATCCCGGACGCCCCGGCGCAGGTGCTGACGGCGACCATCCGGGTGGAGGACGTCGCCGCGACCGGGCGCTGCCTGTCGTTCGCCGCCGTCGCCGACGCCGCATGGGCGCAGGTGCAGACACCGGTCGGGACGATGCCGGGCACGCTGCGCGTGGGGTTGGACGCGGCCGCCTTGGCGCCCGGCATCCTCCACACGGCCCGCGTCACCGTCACCGCCCGAGAGCCCGCGGTCGACGCCAGCCCGCAGACCGTCGTCATCCAGGTGCGGCGCGGCACCGGCTCGCAGCTCTTCCTCCCGTCGCTGGCCAACGGCCTGCCGGATGAGGGATAGCCGAGCGCTTGGGGCTCCCGGCCGGGGCGGCGCGTCGCCCGCGGCGCCCGGCCGTCAGCCGCCGCGGCCCTGCTGCGCCTCGCGGTAGCGCTGCAGGTTGTCGTTGAGCGCCTGGACGATGGCCGGCATCGCCTCGCGCGACACCACCACCCGCGCCTGCGGCCGGATGCGGATCACGTCGGGCAGGTCGCTGGGGTTGGCCGGCGGCACCATGACGCCGAAGACCAGGAAGAACTCCGGGCCGCCGTGTGACACCTGCAACTGGTTGGCATACACGATCGGGACGTCGTCGGACTCGTCCCATTCCAGGCGGATCGCCACCTGGAACTGCGGTGGGGTGCGGCCTTCCGAGCTGTGCGAGGACGTGCTGTCGGACATGTCGGGTGGCTCCGATCGCGGCAGGGATCGTCGGTCGGCACGGCGCACGGCGGGCCGCGGCGCCGGCCGCATCGCGGTGTTCGGGTCCGGTCAGGTGCCGAACTGGCGGTCGCCGGCGTCGCCGAGCCCGGGCAGGATGTAGCCGGCCGGCCACGTGTCACCCGGACCGGTGAGCCGCTCGTCGAGCGCCGCCAGGAAGACCCGGACGGCAGGGTGCGCGGCCGCCAGCGCCTGCACGCCCTCGGGCGCGCCGACGATGCCGACGCAGCAGATGTCGTCGGCGCCGGCCGCCTGCAGCAAGTCGACGGCCGCGATCACCGAGCCGGCGGTGGCGAGCATCGGGTCGAGCACCACCACGCTCGTGTCGCGCAGCGCGCCCGGCGCCAGGCGGTTGTAGTAGACCACCGGCTCGAGGGTGGCCTCGTTGCGGTACAGCCCGAGGTGCCACACCACCGCGCCCGGCACGTGCTGAAGCGCCGCCTCGGCCATGCCCAGCCCCGCGCGCAGGATCGGCACGAACGCCAGCGGCCGGGCCAGCGTCCACCCCTGCGCCGGTGCCAGCGGCGTGTCGATGATGGCCGGCGTGAGGTCGAGGTCGGCCAGCGCCGAGTGGAGCAGGATCCCGGTCAGCCGGCCGACGAGCGTGCGGAACTCGGCAGGGCTCGTCGTGCGGTCGCGCAGGCGCGTGAGCATGACCCTGGCCAGCGGGTGGTCGACGACGTTCGGCTGCGGCATGCGGCGCTTATACCAGGATGGGCCGCGCCGTGTCAAGTCGGCCCGCGAGCCGCGGCGAACGTGGTATACTTCGCGTTGGGAACATCTGTGCGAACGTGATCGAACGTGAACGACCCCTCAGCCCCGAGCGCCGGCCCGAAGACGCGGTCGAGCCGGGCCTCCGCCCGCGCCGCCTGGAAGACTACATCGGCCAGGACCGCGTGTGCGCCAACCTGCGCATCCTCATCGAGGCGGCTCAGGCCCGCGTCGAGACGGTCGACCACGTGCTGTTCTACGGCCCGCCCGGGCTGGGCAAGACCACGCTGGCGTTCATCCTCGCCAACGAGATGGGCGTCAAGGTCAAGACCACCGCAGGCCCGGCCGTCGAGCGCGCGGGCGACCTCGCGGCCATCCTGACCAACCTCGGCCCGGGCGACGTGCTGTTCATCGACGAGGTCCACCGGCTGCGGCGCGACGTCGAGGAAGTGCTGTACACCGCCATGGAGGACTTCGCCCTCGACATCATCGTCGGCAAGGGTCCGTCGGCGCGGAGCATCCGGCTGAACCTGCCGCCGTTCACGATCGTCGGCGCCACCACGCGGCCCGCGATGCTCACGGCGCCGCTCCGCGATCGGTTCGGGGCGGTGTACCGGCTGGACTTCTACGACGCCGCAGCGATGCGGGCCATCGTCGTGCGCGGCGCCGAGGTGCTCGGCATCGACGTCGACGCCCGCGGCGCCGACGCCATCGCCCGCCGCTCGCGCGGCACCCCCAGAGTGGCCCTGCGGCTCCTGCGGCGCGTGCGCGACTACGCGCAGGTCCGCGCGGCGGGCGTCATCGACGCCGCCGTGGCCGACGAGGCGCTGGCGATGCTCGAGATCGACGACCTCGGCCTCGACGAGATCGACCGGCGCGTGCTGGCGCTCATCGTCGAGAAGTTCGCCGGCGGGCCGGTCGGCCTCGACACCATCGCCGCGGCGCTGGCCGAGGAACCCGAGACCATCGAGGACGTCGTGGAGCCGTACCTGCTGCAGCTCGCGTTCCTCGAGCGCACGCCGCGCGGGCGCGTGGCGACGCGCGGCGCCTACGCGCACCTCGGCGTGCCGTACCCCGAACCCTCCGAAGCCCGCCCGCCGGCGCAGGCACCGGCAGACCAGCAGCCGTTGTTCCGATGACGGTCGACGCGCCGCCAGGCTGGCTTCCCGCCGATCGCCCGCTGCGCGCGTCCCGTGCTCCCCGCACCCCCTCCCACCCAAGGATGGCCTCGCCATGGACCTCGACAACCCCGGCTTCGAGCTGCTGAACGTCGTCTTCACCATCGCGTTCCTCAGCGGCTTCGGCCTGTTCCTCGGGCTCGCCTACGTCGGCGAGCGCGTCGAGGCCGTGCGGTGGGTGGTGGTCCTCGTCCTCGTCGCGATGCTGGGGCTCTTCGGCCTGGCCGGGGCGCCGCTGGCGCTCCTCGGCGGGCTGGGGACGTGGCAACCCGACGGCGCCGCCATGCGCGGCGTGGCCGACACGCTGCGCCAGGCGGGGCTGGACCCCGACCCGGTGCTGTACGGCTGGCTGCTCCAAGCGGGCGGCGCCATGCTCCTGGCGGCCCTGGCCGGCGCGCTGCTCCTGCTGCCGCCCGTGCGCCGGGCCGTCGCCCGCGCCGTCCCCATCGACCCCGACCGGCTGGTGCACACCGTCGCGCTGCACTACGGCCTGTACCTCGTCGTCCTGTCGGTCGCGACGCTGGTGGCCATCCAGGCGATCGTCGCGTCGCCCGAGGACCTCGCGGCGCTGGGCGCCGGGACCACGCTCTCGACGCTGTGGGCGCAGGCCGTCGGCTTCGTCGTGATCGCCGTCCTCGGCGTCGGCCTGGGCACGCGGCGCGGCGCCGCCGAGACGCTGGCCCGGCTGGGGCTCGAGCGGCGGATCGACTGGCGCTGGTTCGTCGGCGTGGTCGGCGCGGGCCTGTCGTTCGGCCTCGCCACCGACAAGCTGTGGGCCCTGACGTCGCCCGACACGCTCGAGACGGTCGAGCGGCTCACCGACGCGCTCTTCGGCCCGCTGCTCAAGACGGGCCTGGCCGGCGCGGTGACCATCGGCGTGTCGGCCGGCATCGGCGAAGAGCTGCTCTTCCGCGGCGCGGCGCAGCCACGGCTCGGGCTCCCGCTCACGGCGCTCCTCTTCGCCGCCGTGCACACGCAGTACTCGCTCTCGCCGGCGCTGATCCAGGTGCTGGCGCTCGGCGTGATGCTTGGCCTGGCCCGCCAGCGCGCCAACACCACCACCGCCATCGCCGCGCACGCCGCCTACAACTTCATCCTGGCGGCGCTGGCGATCTACGCGCCGGAGTGGGCGCCGTAGCGTCCGGTGCGATCGCCGTCACGGCATGCCGGCGTCCTCCCGCGGCACCGGGTCGGCCGGGCGCTTGGGCATCAGGCCGTCCTTGAGCGCGCCGCCGGCCGCGGCGATGCGCCGACCGACGCCGGACATCGCATCGGAGACCCCCTTGCCGGCCGCGCGCGCGATGGCCGACGACACCCGGCTCGCGCCGTCGACCGTGATGGCGCCCAGCATGACGCCGGCCTGCGCGGTCGCCGACCGGCGCAGCGCCCGCTTCTGGGGGCGGACGAAGGCGCGGCTGTAGCCCTGCGCGATGATCCCCACCCGCAGCGTCAGGAACGCGTTGGCGGTCCCGGAGATTACCGAGCTGACGAAGACGGTGCTGGCGACCTGGAAGCCCGGGATCGCCCCGGCGACCGAGCCGAGCACGGCGGACAACGCCGGCTGCATGGCCTCGGACATGTCGAGGTCGTCGAGCTCGCCGGCGACGAACGCCGTCCCGATCACGTTGGCGTACACGTACGCCAGCTCGCGGGCCGGCGGCCGCTGGTGGTAGGTGTGGGCGATGTCCCAGACCAGGCGGGTCTGGAGCCCCAGCATGAACAGGGTGTCGAGCGCCCCGTTCTGCGAGATGGCCGTGGCCAGGAACGCCCGATTCGCCGCCGCCCGCGCCACGTCGACGGCCTGGGCATCGAGCGTGCGCAGCGCGCCCTCGATGTCGTCCCGGGTCTCGAGCGGCCGATCGCGGAGGGTCGGGTGTGACGCCAGCCGCCGTCGGAGCCGGGCGAGGTGGGCTTCGAACTCGGACGCCGACGGGTCTTCCGGCGGGATCAGCGGGCTCGGGAGCCGGAGGATCAGGACGACGGGCGCGGCGACGGCGGCCACCAGGACCGACAGGACCCCCCAGAAGACCGCGTCGCCGAGCCGGGGGTCGATCCGCGCGCCGAACTCGGCGAGCTGCACCGTCTGGTTGACGACGACCACGGTGAACAGGATCCCGGCACAGACCGAGCTGAAGACGACCACGCGCCGCCACATGGCGAACATCACCTCACCCCCTCTGCGCTGGTGCGGCCGCGCGCCATGCCGGGCCGCCGCCGATCCGCGCCGCTCACCGCCGACCGCCCCAGTACACTTCCGACGGGCACGGCACCTCGCCCGCCACCTGCGTGTAGATCCGCGCCAGGTCTGCCGGGGTCGGGGCCAGGAACGTGCGCGGCCGCCCGCCGGCGATCAGCTCGAGGAAGGCCGTGTCGACGTCGCCGCCGAGCCCGATGGCGAAGACGACCTTGCCGGACGACCGTGCCCGGCCCGCGACGTCGATCGCGACGAGCGGATCGTCGTCCTGCCGCCCGTCCGTCAGCAGCACGATCACCGGCGTGTTGCCCGCGCGCCGGCGCGGCCCGTCGAGCTCGGCCACGGCGACGGCCAGCCCGCGGTCGATGCGCGTGCCGGGCGCGAGCGCCAGCCCGTCGATGGCGCCCTTGAGCGCGCCGGCGGCGCCGGTCAAGGGGTGGGCGAGGCCCGCCTGGGCGTTGAAGCCGACGACCGCGGCCTGGTCGTTCGGCAGCCGCAGGAGGTCGACGAACAGCCGCGCCGCGGCCTTGGCGCCGGCGATCTTCTCGCCGGTCATGCTGGTCGACGTGTCGATGACCAGCACCGTGTCGGCGTGGCGCTCGCCGGGCTTGCACGGCACCTCCTTGAGCCCGAGCGGCAGGTAGATCGGCCGCGGCGGCCGCCGGGTCGGCGTCGCGGTCGGGGTGGCGCTCGGCGGCGGGGTGGCGGTTGCGGTCGCCGTCGGGGTCGCGGTGGCCGACGGCGCCACGGTCGGCGTCGCCGTCGGCGGATCGGTCGGCCGGACCGTGGGCGTGGGCGCGGCGACGCGCACGCGCGGCACCGGGAAGTCCAGCCGCCCGGCACGGCCGAAGCCGTCGGTGAAGTCGCCCCAGGCGACCACGTTGGTGGGCCACTGCCCGGGCGCCTGCGGGACGAGGTCGTAGCGCAGGCCGAGGCCGTTGAACGGGACGTCGGCCAGGGTCCAGCGCAGGGTGTTGGTGGGGGCGTCGAACGCCGCCGGGGGCGCCGCGCTGCCCGGCACGTAGCGCATGTTGGCGGGGATCTCGTCGGTGACGACCAGCGTCTGGAACAGCGTCGTCGTCGTGATCCGCTCGGCGATGCGCTCGAAGATGCCATAGAGGAAGCGCGCGCTGTCGGCCTCGAAGTAGTGGTCGGGGCTGCTGGCGACGGTCTGCATCAGGAGCCGCCACGCCTGGATGCCGATGGTGAAGATCTCGACGCCGTCGGCCCGCGCCGCGTCGGCCTCCGCCCGCGCCGGGCCGAGCGGCGAGCCGCCGTCCGACAGCAGGATGAACACGGGCTTGCGGGCGGGCTGCCGCCGCGGGAGCCAGTGGGCGCGCGCCGTCGCCAGGCCCTCGTCCACCGCCGTCCCGCCGGCCGGGTCGACGTCGATGCGCCGCACCGCCTGCCGCAGGGCCGCCGCGTTGGCCGTCAGCGCCTGCTCCACCGTGGCGCTGTCGGTGAACGTGACGATGCCGACGCGCGCGGTGGCGAAGTCGACGTCGGCGAGGAACGCCAGCGCGGCCTCGCGCAGGATGCGGATCTTCTCTCCCTGCATCGAGCCCGACACGTCGAGGATGAGCACGATGTCGCGCGGGGTGGCGGCCGCCGCCGCCCCGCAGCCGCCGCGGACGGTGAGACGCACCTCGACGCTCTGGCCGAGCACGATGTCGCCGGGGTCGGCCGCCTTGTCCGGGAAGCTGCGGCACTCGGCCACGTCGGGTGCCGGCGGCTCGGCCGGCCGCCCGCCGGCGTCCCATGCGAACCGCGACACCGCGTTGGCGTCGCGGTCGGTGACGTAGACGTCGCCGGCCGCGTCGACCGCCAGGTCGGACGGCGCCGTCGCGTTCGCGATGTCGAACCGCGTCGCGTCGAACGCGGCGGTGCGCACGGCGGTCGCCGCGCTGGCGTCGTAGCGGCGCACCCAGCCGTCGCGGTCGAGCGTGAAGAGCGTCCCGTCGGGCGCGGCCGCCACGTGCCGCGCCGGCGCCGGCAGCGTCACCTGCCGGGTGCCGCCGGCGCGGTCGACCACGTGGACGGTGCGGTTGGTGCGGTCCAGCACGTAGACCCGGCCGGCGCCGTCGACGGCGAGGTCGGCCCAGACGGTGCTGTCGTCCTGGGCGGGGCGAAGGATCGTGGCCGTGCCGCGCTGGCCCGCCGCGCTCCACCGGCGCAGCGTGCTCCGCTCGGCGTCGAGCGCCACCACCTCGCCGGTCACCGGGTCGCGGCCGAGGCCCACCGCCGTGCTGTCGTCGCGCCCCGGCGGTGCGACGGTGTCGCGCCAGGCCTGCGCCCACCCGCCCGGCCCGCGGGCATAGGCGACCACGGCGGCGCCGTCGGTGACGAGGATCGTGCCGTCCGGCGCGGCGTCGACGCGGATCGGGTTCACCACCTGGTCGAGCTGGGCCACGCTGCCGTCGGCCGCGAAGCGCTGGACGCGCGGCCCCTGGTCGAGGACGTACACCCCGCCGTCGGCGCCGACCGACACGACCTCGGGCCCGTCGAGCGCGCCGGGGCGCAACAGCGACGCCCCCCACAGGTGGTTGGGGATGACGAACCCGTTCTGGCCGTACGGCAGGCGCGCCACGCGCGAGCCGACACCGGGCCGGTTGGGGGCGGTGGCGAAGATGCCGTGCGGCGCCGCGACGGTGACGGCCCAGGCCGAGCCGGTCGGGGCGATCTGCCACGTCGAGCCGCCCGCACGGGTGTCGAGCCAGTACACGCCGCGGGCGGTGGCCACCCAGTACCGCGCGGGCTTGGCGCCGCCGCCCACCGGCTCCTCGACCGCGATGTCGAACAGCTCGTTGCCCTCGCCGGCGTTGACGCGCAGCGTGTCGGCCGGGCGGCCGTCGGCGGCCAGGACGTGGACCACGGGCTGGCGGCCGTCGACGACGTAGACCTGGCCGCGGGCATCGACGTCGATGCCGCGCACGAGGTCGCCGCCGGCATCGGGCGCCGCCACGCGCCACGTGGCCAGCCGCAGCCCGTCCGGCGCGTACACCGAGGCCTCGCCGCTGTCGCCGTTGCCGACGACGACGTTGCCGTCCGGCGTGACGGCGACCCCGGCGGGGGCCGGGACGCCCGACCACGTGGCCACGCGCGTGCCCGACAGGTCGAACACGGCCACGGCCCCGGCCCCGGCCCCCCGATCCGCCACGTACAGCCGGTCGGCGTCGGGGTCGGCCGCCAGGTGGCCCGGGGCGACGAGCCGATCGTCGTAGCCCGGCGCGGGCTGGGCGACCGCCACCGACAGGTCGGGCCGGATGACGGTCAGGCGGGCCTCGTCGCGGTCGCTGACGAAGACCCGGCCGTCGGGCAGGCCGTCGATGCCGGCGGCGTAGCGCCAGGCGTCGGCCGGGAGCTCGCCGGGCCGGCTGAGCCAGGTGTCGGCCAGCGCGTAGGCGCCGGCCTGGGCCGGGCGGGCGTTCGCGGACGGGGCGCCCGGCGCGAGCACGGCCAGGGCGAGCACGGCCGCCGCACCGGCGACGGGCCGCACGCCCGCGCGCTCGGCCAGACGTGAGACGGGCTGGGGGGTGGTCATGGCGGCGCTCCTCGGCTGTCAAGGCTTGGCGGTCTCAATATAGCACTTGGGGATGGCTGGCGCGGCGCGATCGACCGGACACGTCGGCGCACGGCGAGGCGGTCTTGTCAGGCTGCGGCTGAGGGCGTGACAGAACGTTTGATCGAAGGGCTTCCTGGGAGCGCCGGCATCTTGCCGGCTGGAAGCCGGCGCTCCCAGGATCTGCCACCCGCCGCCCGGGCAGCCTCAGCGCCGAAACGGAAC
>WBZR01001111.1_pt1 | contig 36079 bp, 27 predicted proteins | sample 5204231 | NCBI WGS metagenome assembly WBZR01 (sample SAMN12412403, study PRJNA552823) | activated sludge metagenome | isolation source: activated sludge from anammox sidestream of wastewater treatment plant... | place: USA: Virginia | collected 2017-08 | reverse complement strand
TCGCGGGCGTTTTTGAACAAGTCGCGCACACGAGATGCACCAACACCAACGAACATTTCGACAAAGTCGGAGCCCGATAATGAAAAGAAAGGTACGCCTGCTTCACCTGCTACAGCTTTGGCAAGCAGGGTTTTGCCGGTACCCGGAGGGCCTACGAGGAGTACCCCTTTTGGTATTTTGCCACCGAGTGCAGTATATTTTTTAGGATTTTTTAGGAAATCTACTACTTCCATTACTTCTTCCTTTGCTTCGTCGAGACCTGCTACATCTTTGAAGGTGACATCTACCTTGGCGTTGGCATCAAACAGTGAGGCCTTAGACTTACCAATGTTAAAGATTTGAGCACCCGGTCCGGCACCACCTCCGCCTACACGGCGCATAATCATGATCCATAGGCCAATGAAAAGCAATGGGAGTAAAAGCCAGCTGAATATAGGTCCCCACCAGTTTTGCTGTGTGACATACTGGATGTCAACTTTGGCAATATTGGGTGGCAACGTTTGGTTGATGGCATTTATTTTTTCATCAAAAGAGGCAGAAGGGCCAATGTTCATGACATAGTTGGCCTGCGATTCGCCGAAGAGCTTTTCATCTACTACATCGCTATATTTTGTCTCCTTATACCTGCTCAGAGAGTCTTTGTTGAGGTATATCTGTCCAACTTTTTCGTTGATAACTTCTATCTTGTCGATGTGACCGGCACGGATGAGTGATTCTAGTCGGTTGAAGGTGATTTCTTTCGATTTACCGTTTGAAACGGTCAGGATATTGATTGTTATCAATGCCAGAAAAATCACTCCATAGATCCAATACGAACCCATTCTGAAACCTCCGGATTTTCGAGGTTTATTGTTATTATTGTTATTTTCTTTATTCTCCATTTTATAGATTGGTTATATACGAACGTTTATATTTTGAAAACGTTCATTAAAGATCTTCGTAATGAGTAATTTTGGCATCAGACCACAAGTCATCGAGGTCGTAGTAGGCTCGTGTTTCTTTATAAAATACATGAACAACTGTAGTAAAGTAATCGGCGAGTACCCACCTGGCACTATCTTTTCCTTCCACGGTATGCGGTAGGATACCTTTTTCTTCCTTGACCCGTTGCCTTACCCGATCAATGATAGCATTCACCTGAGTGTTTGATTCACCTTCGCATATAATGAAATAATTGGTAGGCCGGTCGTGCAAATGTCGAAGATCGAATTTTGTAATATTCTTAGCTTTGATGTCCTGGATAGCATCCACTATCAGATCATTTAATTGTTCTTCCTGAAGAATAGTTGTTTCGGTGGCAGTAGTCAAATTTTGATGTTTTTAAGTAATTTTGTAAATCTTAGTACAAATATAGTTATAACGATGGTGGATAACAGTGTTTCAGAGTTTTTCAGGCAAAAAAATATTATATTCTTTAAAACGCTCGATTCTACCCAATCGTATGCACTTGAACTCACTTCAAAAAGCAAACCAATTGATAAAACTGCCATTTTGACGTATAACCAGTCGGCAGGCAAGGGTCAATTGGGGGCAAAATGGCAGACACAAGCAGACAAGAATCTCTGTATGAGTATAATTGGCTATCCTGTAAAGCTCAAAGTTGGAGAACAGTTTTTGCTGAGTATGACGGCTGCTCTTGCGGTAATGCGGTTTTTACTACAATACACACAAAAGAAAATTCAGATTAAATGGCCGAACGATATTTTGCTCGACAACAAGAAGATCTGCGGTATCCTCATCAACAACAGTCTGCAGGGTATGTACATCACGTCAAGTGTCACCGGTATGGGTGTTAATATCAATCAGACAGCGTTCGAAGACGGGCTGCCCAATGCAAGTTCACTTGCCATTGCGGAAGGTAAAGAATTCGCACTGGATGAGTTGTCGGCAGAATTGTACCAATGTTATGAATACTACTATCAATGGCTGAATACGGGGATGCACGAATTATTGCGGAGTGAATATCACGCCAATCTGTTTGGTATAGGTGCGATAAACCGTTTTGAAAAAAAAGACGAGAGTGTTTTTTCAGCTAAAGTGAAAGGCGTAGATATAGACGGTCGGCTCATGCTCAGCATTGGAAACAGAATAGAAAAATTTGACATAAGAGAAATAAAATTGCTGTTATGAACGTAAGCATCATTACCATAGGTGACGAAATACTGATAGGCCAGGTCATTGACACCAATAGTGCATGGATGGCCGGATTACTGAACGAAGCAGGTTTTGCTGTAAGGGAAATACTATCTGTAGCAGATGAAAACGAAGAAATAAAGGATGCTCTGCAAAGGAGCTTAAGCAAGAGCCATGTAGTACTGGTGACAGGAGGCCTCGGCCCAACGGATGACGACCTTACCATGGAAGCATTGTGTGGATACTTTGGTGTGGAGGCTGTCTTTCATGAAGAAAGTTTTGAAAGAATAAAGAAGATGTTCGGCAAGAGAAACATTGTTGTCACCAACTCGCATAGGGCCCAATGTCATCTGCCTGCTAATGCCACCGTATTGAACAATGACATGGGTACTGCTCCCGGTATGTGGATTGAACACGACGGTAAGGTATTGGTATCGATGCCGGGTGTACCATACGAAATGAAACACCTGATGGAAGAAAGGGTAATGCCTCGTCTGCGCGCATTATATGCAGGGCCTCCGGTGAAGCACCTTACCATACGTACAGCAGGTACAGGTGAGTCGGTTTTAGAGGAAAAACTGCGCGATGTGACAACAGAAATGCCAAAGGAAGTAAAACTTGCATTCTTGCCGGATATTGGTCAAGTGCGGCTACGGTATTCTGTACATGGGCTGCCTGTTGAAGAAACAGATACCATACTCGCCCGACTAAAAACACAAACTCTTGACCGCATCGGCGAATATGTCTATGCAGCAGAAGACATTTCGCTTGAAGAATGGCTCGGTACAGTATTAAAGGAGCGAAATCTGAAGCTCGTAACATGCGAAAGCTGTACAGGTGGTTTTCTCGCACATTTGATTACCAGTATAGCAGGTTCGTCCGACTATTTTCTGGGTAGCATCGTGAGCTATTCGAACGAACTAAAGATGCAACTGTTACATGTTCCATCAACTGTTTTGGAGCAGCACGGCGCAGTAAGCCGTGAAACTGCAGAAGCCATGGCAAAGGGAGGACTACAGGTGACCGGAGCAGACATAGCCGTTAGTATAACCGGGATAGCCGGCCCCGGAGGAGGTACTACCGACAAACCGGTAGGTACAGTATGGATAGCAGCTGCTTCCGGAAACAAGGTCATTTCTGAAAAATTCCTGTTTACAAAAGACAGAAAGCGCAACATACAATACAGTGCCGTAAATGCTATGGTAATGTTGAAAAATCTGATTCAAAGCATCTGAACATTCAAAAATGCAGACACTTTGGCCGTCAGTTGTATAAATATTTTACCTTTGTAAACAATAACATGAAGCATTATGAAAGCTATCATTCCTGTAGCCGGAGCAGGCACACGACTCCGCCCCCTGACTTATACACAACCCAAGCCACTGATTCCAGTAGCAGGCAAGGCCATCATTAGTTTTATCATAGACGATCTGCTTAAGGAAGGTGTTGATGAATTTATTTTCGTGATTGGGCACCTCGGCGATAAGGTTAAGACTTATTTGCAGAAACAATATCCTGATATGAAAATGTCATTTGTTGTACAGCAGGAACGTAGAGGCCTAGGCCATGCTATATGGTTGTCGGGCAATCTGTTTAAAGATGAAAGCGAAATAATCATTTTCCTGGGTGATACAATATTGGATGTCGATCTCAAAGCACTATTCAGCTCGCCATTTTCGACCTTGCTGGTAAAAAAGGTACAAGATCCACGCACATTTGGTGTGGTAGAAATAGATGAAGAAGGGTTCGCTACCCGAGTAGTAGAGAAACCGGCTATTCCGCGATCGAATCTTGCCATTGTAGGCTTATACAGGATTAAAGAAGTAACCGCCCTGCTGAGTGCACTCGACTGGCTAATAGACAATGACCACCGCACCTACAATGAGTTTCAGCTGACAGATGCGCTCGAAAAAATGATAGAAGGCGGCATTCGGTTCAATACTATGTTCGTTAACAATTGGTTTGATTGCGGAAAGAAGGAAATATTGCTGGATACCAATTCTACATTGCTTGAAAAAGAAGATTATATACCTGTTATAGCAAGTGAGCCAGTTGATTCGATTATTCTACAACCGGTAAGCATAGGGAAAAACTGCCAGATCAGCAATTCGATAATCGGCCCGTATGTAACCATTGGGGATAATGCCCGCATCAATACTTCAATAGTGAAAGATTCCATAATAGGGAACGATGCCCGGCTTGACGAAGTCATGCTGTATCGGTCTATCATAGGGAATGACACAGGTGTGCGAGGCCTTAAGCAAAGTCTGAATATAGGAGACAACACCGAAATCGACTTTGGCGTACACTGATAAAAAATCATGTAAAGATTATATGTATTAATTTGAACCAAAAGTACAACCAGCTTGTTGGTACATTCACATTCATTCAATTTTGTAAAACAAATATTTTAAATCAACCAAGATTATGTATCCAATAGAAATGACCAGACCGATGGCTGAAGAATTGGTAAATGCCGGTTTCAGTTCACTTACTTCTCCTGAGCAAGTTGAAGAAATTCTGTCAAAAAAGGAAGGAACTACACTGGTAGTCGTTAATTCTGTATGTGGATGTGCAGCAGCACAGGCAAGGCCGGGTGTGACACTCGCAATTAAGTCAGAAAAAAGACCCGATCATCTGATAACAGTATTTGCAGGTGTTGACAAGGAGGCGGTTGCACAGGCACGTCAGCACATGGTGCCGTATCCACCTTCATCACCAAGTATAGCTTTATTTAAGGACGGTGAGCTGGTTCACATGCTCGAAAGACACCATATCGAAGGTCGGTCTGCACAGATGATTGCAGATAACCTTGTTGGGGCATTTGAGCATTTTTGCTAAACCCTTGCCGGTTAAAGTTTCAATGGACAAACGTTTCTTTGTTTAAGCTTAAGGTGCCAGTCTGTCGCGTTGCCAGCCTGCATCTGCCCGTGTGAACAGGATACGGTCATGCAGACGGTTCTCGCGACCTTGCCAAAACTCGATTCTTTGCGGAATAAGCAAGTAGCCACCCCAGAATGGCGGTAATGGCAATACTGCTTCATTGTGGTATTCTGCTTCGAGTTGTTGTTGCTTTTCTTCGATAAAGCTTCGTGAAGCGATGACTGAACTTTGCGGAGAAGCCCAGGCACCTATCTGGCTGCCTCGAGGTCGTGACTGGAAATATTTTTCTGATTCGGAAGGGCTGATTTTTTCTACTTTTCCTTCGATTCTTACTTGCCGGAATAGTTCGATCCAGGCAAATACTAGGGCTGCATTTGGATTTTCTGAAAGTTCACGACCTTTATGGCTGTTATAATTAGTAAAGAACACAAAGCCTTGTTCGCTGAATTCCTTTAGCAGCACGATTCTGGCACTCGGTATGCCGGATGATGTAGCAGTAGCAAGTGTCATAGCGTTTGGTTCCGTAAGCTGTGCCTGCCGCGCCTGATTAAACCAGGTATTAAACTGTTCGAACGGGTTTTCGGAGCAGTTAACCATATCGAATAATTCGGACAAATAATGCACGCGCATATCGGCAATAGACTTTTCTGTCATAGACCTAACTGATTAATAACACAAAAGTACTACAAATAATATTAATGGCAGGCATAAGCAGGTGGTCGGGTAAATGGTCGGGAATATCAAAAGCGATAGACAGATTTGTACGGCATTAAGGCTTGGTTATTGCGTAAGTTTTGAGTGGCTTCAAAGCTAATGATAATAAGCCTTTTGAGCGTTTTTAGCATTATTTTTGTCCATTAAGCCTAATTAATAAAAGAATGCTTCCATTTTCACAAGCTGACGGTTTATTTCGTTACATATTAATTGTGCGTCATTGTAAAACTATCCATCCCAGTACTGACTTACTTGACTTAGATAAAATAGACGAGTTTCAAGAGACTAAAACGCTTATAATAACAAAAAATCATTAATTAAACAGATTTAGTTCTGCTTATTTATACTATATTTGCAAAAATAAATGATTTTATGAGCAATATAAGTCTTATTCCAACAGAAAAAATAATAGAACGCTTACGATATGAAAATCCTTGGTGGGTTAACAAACAAATACCTGAAGTGTACAGCACAATGGCAAGGCGGCTATATTTTAGCTTATTTTATCCATTTGTAATTGAAAAAAATGTAAAAAGAGCATTGGTTCTTATGGGGCCAAGACGTGTTGGGAAAACTGTAATGTTATTTCACAGCATCCAACAATTATTGACTGAAAATGTAAATCCGCAAAAAGTATTTTTTGTAGGCATAGACAACCCTATTTACGTTCACTTAAGTTTAGAAGACATTTTAAATTTGTGTAAACAATCTCTGAATCAAGACAATCTAAATGGCTGTTATGTTTTTTTTGACGAAATACAATACCTTAAAGATTGGGAACGCCACCTAAAAGTGTTAGTTGACTCATTTCCTGAAACGAAATTTATTGTATCTGGGTCAGCAGCAGCAGCATTAAAATGGCATAGCACAGAAAGCGGAGCGGGTAGATTTACAGATTTTATGTTGCCTCCACTTACATTTCAGGAATATATTCATCTCAAGGAAATGAATCACTTAATTTACAATGGAAAAATAACCTACGGAGAAAATCAAATACCATATTGTCTTTCACACGATATTAAGGCTTTAAATAAAGAATTTGTGCATTACTTAAATTTCGGTGGTTACCCAGAAGTTGTTTTAAGTGAAAAGATACAAAGTGATATGGGACGATACGTAAAAAACGATATTGTTGACAAAGTATTACTTAGAGATTTACCTAGTTTATATGGCATAAAAGACGTACAAGAATTAAATCGATTTTTTACTTACATAGCTTACAACACTGGTAATGAATTTTCTTATGAAACAATGAGTAAAGAAAGTGGAATACAAAAAGATACTTTGAAAAAATATCTAGAATATTTAGAAGCGGCATTTATTATCAAAGTATTAAATAAAGTTGACATAACGGCAAAACGACTGAAACGAATAACCAGCTTCAAAGTTTATTTGACAAATCCATCATTGAGGACAGCCTTATTTTCTCCGATTCGTGAAACGGACAATGAAATGGGGAATATGGTGGAAACTGTGGTATTATCACAATGGATGCATAGAGAAAAATTGGATTTAACCTACGCTCGATGGAAGGAAGGAAGAAATGAAGGTGAAGTAGATTTAGTTTTGGTTGATGATAAAAAATATAAACCTCAATGGGGTGTTGAGATAAAATGGAGCAACCGATATTTTGAAAAGCCAAACGAGTTAAAAAGTTTAATACATTTTTGTAAAAGCAACAATTTTAAAAATGCTTTAGTAACATCAATAGACCAACTAGGAATAAAGCAAATAGAAGGTTTATTGTTTTCATTTTTACCGGTTTCAATATATAGTTATAATATTGGCGACATAACATTGAAAATGAAGAATCAAAATTAGCGTATATAAACAACGATTGCACAACATTAAGCGGATTGAAAAAGCCCGACCATAAACGAGAGGTACCTTAAAAACCCAAAGCCCCGGTTCATAAACGGACGATGCTTTTGCAATCGGGTGTTCAAGCGACACCGGGCTTGGGGCGTTTGCTCTTAGGTGGCTTTGTGAGTGTGTGGAAGATATTTAGTCTCTGTGTTCAATCTTCAAACTTATCGGAATGCATGAGGGATAGAAGCCGGCACGAAGTAAGGCGGATAGCCCGACCCGATAGGGGCATGCCCTAATTGAGACGTCCGTTGTGGAAAATCATGGTACGTACCAATTGTAGTTTTCCTGTTCGGCATACCGGACATACTGTCACATCTTTCCCGGTTTGTAGCATCAGCCTCATGGTGGCGGATATGGCTACACGAGGTAAGGGTGTAGGCAGTTGTAATTATTTTTCTTGCTGTTGCTACCACGAATTTTGGCACCATCTACGGCCATTAATGTAGCCAATTTTAAAAACAACGCATCTTCAAAGGAGGCTCTTACAGTTTTTATTTTTCTGTTTGATAGAGGGATTTAATCTCTAGTTTTTTCAAATCCAATTTATCTACAAAGGCATCCATAAATCGGATTCATTATCGGTAGAAATTGAATCTTCTAGTGCATAAAAAGTGATTTGGGAACGGTCAAGACCTGATAAGCCAGGCATTATTGTAAGATTCACTCTATGTCTTGAAATTACGGAAAGTTTTTGTATTTTTGGTAAAATTTTTAAAATATTTTTTTCACAGACTGACGATAGTTACAATTACAAAAATATAACTAACGGAAATCTACTTTTATTGAATCATGAAAAATGTAATTTACTCTTTATCAGCAATACTCGTACTTTTTATATTTGATTCCTGCAAAAAGGAAGATTCTCCTAAGCCGCAAAATCTGATATCCGGTAAATGGCAGTGGCAGCAAAGTGTGGGCGGATTCTCTGGCAGTGCAGTGCTGACACCGGCTACAGAAGGATACACCAGGCAGTTTAATTTCGGGAAAGACAGCGTAACTATTACACTCAATGATACTTCCTTTGAAGACCGGGCAGCGTTCCACCTCACTAACGAAAAAAGCATACTGTACCATACCACGCACGACTTCCTGACCATAGATTATCATTTTACCATTGGAGGTGATTCGGTCGTTGTACTGCCGATGCGTTATATCATCAAGGATTTGAAGCCTGAAAAAATGGTTTTGACAGAAGATGTCTTTGACGGGTTTGAGATTACTTTGGCTAAGTAGGGCGACATATATCACTCATAGTATGATATGATTTTCCATAACTTCCCTATTGCACTTAGCGAGTAATCAACTACCTGCCTGTGTGTATCAGCAGCACAGAGATATCGGATGGTGTTACACCGCTGATCCTGCTGGCCTGCCCGATGGTTCGCGGACGCAACCTGCTGAGTTTTTCCCTCGCCTCAAACGAAAGACTACTAATCTTGTGATAATCGAAGCTGTCAAGCAGCCTTACATCTTCCAGCCTCGACATCTTTTCTGCCATCTCGCGCTCTTTCTGGATATAACCTTCGTACTTCATCTCTATCTCGGCAAGGTTTAGTGTTTCATCATCAAACGCCGAAAGGTAATGCTTAAGTGCCGGTACGGCATCCTTCATTCCATGCATACTCACCATTGGTCTTGACAGAACGGAGGCGAGCTTCACTTGTTGGTTAAGGGGCGCAGAACCCAGCTCTCTCAGATATCCGTTCATCAGATCGGGGCTTACGCCGGTTTCAGTGAAATGCTTTCTGATTAACGAAATATTCTTCAACTTTTCTTCTACGCGAGCCATGCGTTCGTCAAGATTGTGCATACCAAGTTTGTGCAGCAACGGGGTCAAACGGATATCGGCATTATCCTGCCTCAATAAGATACGGTATTCTGCCCTTGAAGTGAACATCCTATACGGCTCTTCGGTACCTTTGGTCACCAGGTCATCAATCAGTACACCGGCATAGGCTTCAGAGCGTGCCAGTACCAATGGTTCGAGGTCGTGGATAGCTAGATGCGCGTTGACACCGGCTATGAGTCCCTGGCAGGCAGCCTCTTCGTAGCCGGTAGTACCATTGATTTGCCCCGCAAAAAACAGATTCTTGACCAGCCTGGTTTCCAAAGACATTTGAAGTTGCGTTGGTGGGAAATAATCGTACTCAATGGCGTATCCCGGGCGGAACATCTTTACATTCTTAAAACCTGGTATATAGGTCATCGCTTTGTACTGCACATCTTCCGGCAGTGAAGATGAGAATCCGTTAACGTAAATCTCACAGGTATCTCTGCCTTCCGGTTCAATAAAAAGCTGGTGTCTTTCCTTGTCAGCAAATCGGTCAATTTTGTCTTCTATAGAAGGGCAGTACCTCGGTCCGCGACCCTGAATACGACCTGCAAACATCGGTGAAAATTCAAATCCCGTCCTTAGTATTTCGTGCACTTTTTCATTCGTATAAGTGATGTGACACGGTATCTGGTTCTCGAGTCGTGGTGTATCTGTAAAAGAAAAGCCGGTTGGGTTTTCATCTCCGTGCTGAACTTCCATAGCTGAATAGTCGAGGCTTCTGCCGTCTATCCTGGCTGGTGTGCCGGTCTTCATCCTGCCTGCTTCAAAGCCTAACTCCGTAAGTTGCTCGGTGATTCCCGTTGCCGATTTTTCACCTGCACGACCACCACCAAATCTCTTCTCGCCGATGTGTATGACCCCGTTGAGGAATGTACCGTTGGTGAGTACTACAGCCTTAGACATTATCTCTATACCCATCGAAGTGCGTACACCCTTTACGACACCGTTTTTTACAATAATCGAGCTTACCATTTCTTGCCAGAAATCAATGCTGTGGTTGTCTTCAAGCATCTTGCGCCACTTGAGTGCGAATGCCATCCTGTCGCTTTGAGCCCGCGGACTCCACATAGCAGGACCCTTGGAGAGGTTTAGCATCCTGAACTGTATCATCGTATGATCAGTGACGATGCCGCTGTAGCCACCCATGGCATCTACTTCGCGTACGATCTGTCCTTTGGCTACACCACCCATAGCAGGATTGCATGACATTTGCGCTATGGTCTGCATATTCATAGTTATGAGTAATACTTTTGAACCCATATTGGCAGCTGCCACAGCTGCTTCACATCCGGCATGACCTGCGCCTACAACAATCACATCGTATTCAGGAAACATTCAGTGCAATTTTTCTGCAAATTTAAGGCGAATAGATGAAGCAAGCAGATTTTTTTCTTCTACCATCATATTTTAACCAAAATACAACAACTTTCATACTGCATGGTTCAGTATTAATTCATTGCAAAGTTGCTTTCCACACCCTAAAACACATCCGACTCTCGATACCCCTTTCTCTCTAACTTGATGATAATACCGGAAAATAAACCGATGAATGCTATACTCAGCAGGCTCGTCTGTAAGTGGCCCAGCTGAAAGTATTCAACTACAAAATTGTGAATCATATATAAGGCAACCGCAAAACACATATAAGCCGCTATACCCAGCCAATCGTATTTTACAGGATAATACTTCATGCCAAGTATGTAAGTTATTACGGTCATTGAAAAATAGCAAATCAATGTAGCCCAGGCACTGCCCATATATCCGAATATCGGTATCCACCAGACGTTTAGTCCGATGGTAATGGCAGCACCTGCCAACGATATCAACATTCCGTAACCTGTGTTGTCCGTCACCTTAAACCATGTAGAAATGTTGTAGTACAAACCCAGAAAAATATTGGCCATCAGCAATATCGGTACCACACGCAGCCCTTCCCAGAAACGGCTTCCTTCGCTGCCTACATAATATTTGAAATAATGCAGGAACAGTACGATTGCCAAAAAACCGAAAAGGTTGACAATGGTGAAATATTTAGCAATCAAAGCATACAATTTCGGTGCTTTCTTGTCCTTCGCATTCGCAAAAAAGAAAGGCTCGGCTGCATACCTGAATGCCTGCGTGAACAATGATAGCAACATGGCAAGCTTATAATTGGCACCATATATACCCAGTTGTGCACGGTTTTCTTCGTTTGAATACGGCAAAATGTACTTCAATAGCTGTCTGTCAAGCATCTCGTTGATGATGCCCGCAAAACTTACTACTACCAAGGGCAGCGAATAGACAAGCATCTTCCATAGCAGTTTCTTGTCAAATTCCTTCAGCGATATCCTGTAATATGGCAATAGCAGTAAAAATGTACTTGCAGATGCGAGAAGATTGAAAATGAATACATACCCAACCCGTATTTCCGGATTATAAAAAATATCGGCCAAAGGCTTCAAAAACGCAAATCCGCTACCATCCGCTGCATCTGCCAGGAAGTACAACACAAAGAAGTTGAGCCCGAAATTGATAAAGATATTCAACAACTTGATCGTTGCATACTTCATGGCCTTTCCTTCAAGCCTGAGTCTCGCCAGCGGTATCTCAACCAGCGCATCCAGTACCAATATACCACCGAATAACCTGATGTACTCCGGATGGTCAGGATAACGGAGCATCACCGCTATGTCATCAGCAAATATAATTATTGCCGAAAAAAATACTATACTCGTACTCAGTATAGAGTACAATGCAGTGGTAAAGGATTTTTCACGGTATGCCGGTTCTGTAGCATACCTGAAGTAAGCTGTCTCAAGTCTGTAAGTAAACACAATCATGATAAATGCCGTGAGCGCAAACAGATCGTACATGATGCCGTTTTCAGCTTCTGTAAAAATCCGTACATAGAATGGCGTCAAAAAAAAATTGATCAGCCTGCCTACAATGCTTGACAACCCATAGATGGCAGTCTGACCTGCAAGTTTCTTTAATATCGACATAAATTCATGTAAACCACACGGTAAAAGTAAGGCTTTGCTTCGGATAAAAGCCATATTTTCCCCACGTTTGTGTAAAACTTTGTAATTTTCGCACAAAAACTGAATGGTACTCAATACAACTCTACTCAAAAAAATATGCGAAACGCCCGGAGCACCCGGTTTCGAACATAGAATTCGGCAGCTGATCATTAAAGAAATAGAACCACTTGTCGATAGCTGGTATATAGATAATGTCGGCAACTTAATTGCTTTACGCAAAGGAAGTTCTGACAAAAAACTGATGGTCACTGCACACATGGATGAAATCAGCTTCATCGTCACGCATATTGATGACGACGGCTTCATCCGTTTTCATCCGCTGGGTGGCTTCGACCCTAAGACGCTCACAGCACAGCGTGTCATCGTTCACGGTACCAAAGACCTCATCGGGGTCATGGGTTCTAAGCCCATCCACATCATGAAGCCCGAAGAGCGCACTAAGGCTCCTGCCATTACAGATTACTACATCGACATGGGTATGAGCAAAGACGACCTGGTCAAACACATCAGCATAGGCGACCCTATCACACGCGAACGCGATACCATCGAAATGGGCGACTGCATCAATGCCAAATCACTAGACAACCGCATCTCGGTCTTTATATTGATAGAGACACTCAAAGAGCTCGCACGTACCGAGCTACCATGCTCCCTGTATGCTGTATTTACAGTGCAAGAAGAAGTAGGCCTCCGTGGTGTGTCTCCGGCAGCACACAGTATAGAGCCCGACTACGGTATCAATATCGATACCACCATCGCATTCGACACTCCTGGCGCACAAGCATGGGAGTCTATCACCCATCTTGGCCAGGGTACAGCTATCAAGATTGCCGACGGTTCAGTCATCTGCGACACCCGTATGGTCAGTTTCATGAAGTACATGGCTGACAAACATGGCATACCATGGCAACCCGAAATACTCACTGCAGGCGGTACAGACACGGCAGGTCTGCAACGTTCGGGTAAGGGCGGCAGTATCAGCGGTGCCATCTCCATCCCTACACGGCACATACATTCCGTTATAGAGATGGTACACAAAACCGATGTACTCAACAGCATACGCCTGCTCAAAAACTGCATCACCGAAATTTCAAATTTTAACTGGAACCATAAATAAAGCACCATGTGGACAGAAAACGACAAACAACTCAGCATTTCGGTCAGCTTCACGGACTTTTCTTCCGCATGGGCATTCATGACCGAAGTAGCACTCGTGGCCGAGAAAGCCGGTCACCACCCAGACTGGCACAATGTGTATAACCGTGTCACCATTCGCCTTTCAACACACGAAGCCGGCAATACCGTCACACAAAAGGACCGTGACCTGGCCTCTGCTATTGACCACATCCTGTCAAGATATACGCATCAGCTACTCTAATCACACACTTCACTCGCTATGGCAACCCCAACTATCCTTCCGCCTTCCAAACTACCCAATGTAGGCACTACCATATTTACCACCATGTCAGCCCTTGCCAACGAATACAGCGCTGTAAACCTCTCTCAGGGTTTTCCGGACTTCATGTGCTCCGAAAAGCTTATCAACCTGGTCAGCAAAGCCATGCACGATGGCAAAAACCAGTATGCACCTATGGCTGGCGACCCACTGCTTAGACAACGTATCGCACACAAGGTCGAAAGCCTCTATAGGCAGAGCATTGACCCCGACACAGAGCTTACCATTACGGCTGGCGGTACTCAGGCCATCTTTACTGCCATCGGTGCTTTCGTACACCCGGGCGACGAAGTCATCATCATCGAGCCAGCTTATGACTGCTACAAACCCGCCATCGAACTCTTCGGCGGCCATACCGTGCCTTATGCTCTGCACGCTCCCGACTACACCATCGACTGGGCAGTACTCGAATCACTCATCACACCGGCTACCCGGATGCTCATAACCAACAATCCGCACAACCCTACCGGACGGGTTTTCTCCCGGCACGACCTCACACGCCTACGAGATATCGTCATCCGGCACAACCTCCTCCTCATTTCCGACGAAGTGTATGAGCACCTCACCTACGACGGCCTCACGCACGAGAGCGTCCTCCGCTATCCCGAGCTGTATGCACGCACGCTGGTTATATTCTCATTCGGCAAGACCTATCACAACACAGGCTGGAAAACCGGCTACTGCATAGCACCTCCCGGTCTCACCACCGAGTTTCGCAAAGTACACGAGTTCAACGTTTTCAGTGCCAATACACCCATTCAGGCAGCATATTCCGCATTCATGGCCGACCCCAATGAATACCTTGGTCTGCCGGCCTTCTTTCAGGCCAAACGAGACCTCCTGCTTCATTCCATGCAGGGCAGCGCCTTCAGTCCGCTCATTTGTCAGGGCTCATACTTCCAACTCTTCGACTACAGCAGCCTCAGCGACCTGCCCGATACCGAATTCTGCCAATGGCTTGTACAACATCACCAGGTTGCAGCCATACCACTTTCACCATTTTACACCGTTCCGCCCGACGACAAGATCATCCGCCTATGCTTCGCCAAAAAGGACGAAACCATCACCAACGCCGCAAAACGCCTTCGCGACATACTCATCATGTAAGCTGCTTTGAATATACTACACAGTCACCATACACTTAACTGTCGTGTTTCAAATTATTAGGGCGTGCCCCTGTCGGGTCAGGCCATCCGCTTTACTTCGTGTTCGCTTCTGTCCTTCACGCAACTTTGGTGAATGGTAAGTGGTAAGTGGTGAATGGTGTGTAAAATGTGAGATGTTGTGACACATTATTTTTCGGCATTTTTCGAACCATTAAGCAGTAGATTTATAATACCCGGATAACGCAATAGGAATTTTGAAAAAAGTGATGAGCACAAAAGATCGATAAAAAAGGAGTAGAAGCGCAGTGAACTAGGTTTTTTTGAGCTTTTGGGCCAAAGTAGATTGTCTCGAAGACAAGCCTACTTGACACAGCAGTAAACACACTTTTACCGTAAACTTACGATTAATTTACACTATAATCGTATTATTAAGGTAAATAATCCTTTCATCAACATAATCAGCACGTTATGAATGTATTCAACCTTATGTTTGACTGATAATATTGTATCATGAAAAAATTATCGGTTTACAAAATAGTATCCGTAGATGGTAGAACTATTAGGTCACAACAGCAGTAAAACCACCGAAATTTACACACATGTAAGTACCAAAAGTCTTCAAAATATCAAAAGTCCGTTTGATGATTTGTAGTAAAAAAACTATACCAAGCCAACTAATTACAAGAAATTTGTGTATATTTGTTGCATATATAAATGAGTTACAAGCAAGCCTGAGAAAAAAGACAGCGACATGAAAATTGACAAGACGACATACAAAGACAAAGGAGAAATTCAAATCGGACTGACTGCCGACCACACCAGTCGACCCGATAAAGTTTTATTTTTTGCCGACCCGCATTTTTTGTTTTTTAAGAGCCGACCCACATTGCACACATTGGCAAGTCGCACGAGCCGACACACAGACCAAAACTTGCCAAAGAGTGCAATTTTGCCGACCCTCGTAGCGAAATTTGGTAGAATAATTATTAATTTGCACTAAAATAATTTTGATATGAATCTAATTGCAAATACTGGTATTCAACTATTTACTGTTCCATTGGAAATAAATTTGAACGATAATTTCAAAATGTATTTTCACGAATGGTTTGATGTAAATGATGAACAACTAAAACTTGAACTTGCACACAATTTTACTGAGGATGAAATCTGGGTAAGTAAAAAGGATATTTATAATCTACTTGGTTTAGGATTAACTGATGGCAAGGTTGGAAGAATTGAAGAAGGCATATTTAAACCATATAAATGGGAGGATATTAAAAGTGACTTCATTTCGGAGGGTAATAATCCTATTACACCAATGGAAACTGATAGTGGAGAATCAGACTGTTTTCAGATGACACTTAGCCGTTGCAGATGGGAAAAGTTTGAAAATCAATGGTTGCCTTTTCCATTTTTTACTTTGGGTAGTAATGGCAAAACTGAATTTGCACCAACAAATTGGTGTCGCTGCAAATTGGTGCCAGAATCTTCAAATGGCAATATTAAGAGATACAATATATTAATTGCTTTTGATACTCGCACTAAATATGAGAGTGAAGATTTTGAAGAACAAGACTTGATGGAAACACCTGTGTTTGCAAGCAATTATGACAGATCTAAAGATTTTGCGTTGTGCAATAACGAATTCTCTTTAGTTGATTTTTGCTCCAAAGTTCCATACAATTGTGATTGGGTAGATGAATATATTTTGAAATTATTCCATGATGTAAAAAGTGTTGATGAATTAAATATCAAAAAACCAAAGCTGAATTATTTAGCCCAATTCATCTTCGTTATAAAATATATTCAACAATTGAATTTATTGCCAAACATCACATTATTCTCAGACAAAAATGTTGCTTTTGGGGATGTTGATTTACTTGTTGATTTGGGGAATTCACGTACTTGTGCTGTTTTGTTTGACAATCATGATTTTACAAGAGTAGAGCCCTTAGGCTTACATAATTTGTCTAATCCTATTGAAAAAGGAAAAATTAATTTCTACAATCAACCTTTTGATATGCGCCTTGCATTTAGGGATGCTAATTTTGGTGTAGAAACATTAAAAGGTAGTAAACAATTTGTTTTTCCCAGTTTAGTTCGACTAGGTGTTGAAGCAAATGAGCTAATCCACAAAGCAATTAACTTAAACACTGGCGTTGAAAAAATTACAACTTTTTCAAGTCCAAAAAGATATTTATGGGACAATAAACCTCAACAAAAGGATTGGGAGTTTTTAAAACTAAAAGGTGAATCAAATAAAAATAATTTAGTACAGATAAAGGGTATATCTGAGCAATTAAATTCAGATGGTTCTTTAAATACAACAGGTGAAGGGGTTATTGACAAATTTTATTCTCGGAAAGCATTAATGACTTTTTCATTCCTCGAAATATTGGCACAAGCAAAAATGCAGATTAATAGTTATGAATTTAGACATAAGTGGGGTGAGGAAAACAAACCGCGAAGAATTGGACGAATAATTGTAACTTGCCCTACTGCAATGTCAAGAATTGAGCAAATTGCTTTGCGAAAATGTGCAGAAGATGCCGCCATTATTTTAGAACGCTTTTACTCAGGAACATCGTCAATAGAAGTTGACGAAAAAGATTTACGCAACAGCATACAAGTTATACCTTCTTTTAAGAATTTGTCGAATAACGAAGAAAGAAAAGAGTGGATTTATGATGAAGCAACTTGTTCTCAGTTTGTATTTTTATATGCAGAACTAACTCAGCGTTATAAAAATAATTGTAAGGAATACTTTGATTTTTATGGTAAAGTGAGACCTGATTTGGTTAATTACAATAAAAAATCAATAACTATTGGAAGTGTTGATATTGGAGCAGGGACAACTGATTTAATGATTGCTGCATATAAATACGATGATTCAGGACAATGCACTTTAACCCCATACCCATTATTTTGGGAAAGCTTTTATATAGCTGGTGATGATTTGCTAAAAAATTTAATACGCAGACTTGTAATTGAGGGAGATCATGCAGTTATATCCAATCAATTGAGAAAATCAAATCAAAGAGATATTGCAAAATTAATCCTTGACTATTTCGGTAAAGACAATGCTCGTCAATCTGTTACTGATCGGCAGATAAGAAGCGAATTTAATTTACAAGTATCAATTCCAGTAGTTACCCATTACCTCGAATTATTAAGAGATAATAAAGTAGAAAAAGCAACATTGAGTTTTAACGATATATTTTCTGAAAACAGGCCAACGGAACGTGTTCTGGAACACTTCTCAAAGCATTTTGGTTTTTCAATAACAGATTTGCAATGGCATTATAATAAAGAAACTATTTCAAAAATTGTGGAAAGTACTTTCGATACTTTAGTAGGCAAAATTTCTACAGTCCTTTCGTATTATGGTTGTGATATTGTATTGTTGACAGGAAGACCAACTTCCCTGAAACCTTTATCCGATTTGTTCTTTAAATATTATGCTGTTTCTCCGAATAGACTGATTACATTAAATAATTATAGAATTGGGACTTGGTATCCTTTTCATGACGGTAAGGGTTATTTTAATGATTCAAAATCTATTGTTGCTGTGGGTGCTATGATTGGTAATTATGCTGCGACAAGAGGAAGTTTAAACGGTTTCTCTTTAGATTTAAGTGAGTTGAAAATAGAAATGAATCCAACTACAGAGTATTTTGCAAAGTCAGAAAATGATAGTGCATTTATTACACCTGAAATAAACAACGCAAATATTGAGGTATCTCAGCTACCGCTACGTTTTTGGACGCGCCAGTTAGATTCAATGAAGTATCCTACAAGACCATTCTTTCTTTTAGATTTTAATGAAGAAAAAATCAAGGAGAAAATCAAAGACAAATTAAGTCTAAACTCTACTGATAAAAAGCAGATAAATGATGCAACAGTTAGCGAAATTGAAAAATTACGCATCTTAAGTCCTTTTAAAGTTAGGATAGTGCGTGAAAACTACAACGTAGATAAGGAAAGTTTGAAGATAGAGTCAGTTGAAGACCGTAATCAAAATGAATTACCGGTATCATTTTTTTCATTGCAAGTTCAGAGCATGAGTGAATGTGAAAATTATTGGCTTGATTCAGGTGAGTTTACCAACATTAGTATTAATCAGATTTAACGCAAATAATAATGGAAAAGAATATAAACACACAGCTCAATATAATTGAGAAAGCCATTAAATGGGTTAAGGAAACCGATTCCATGAAAGGTGCTAAAGGTGAGAGTGCTTATCGAAATTTGGTTAATTATAGGCGTAAATTAAATAAGAAAAAATATGCATTGGAAGGGAATCCTGCAGCCGCTATTTATGGTGCGAGCCAGATGGGGAAATCATATCTTGTCAGCAATTTACTTTCTGAAAAAGGAACACCTTTTACAGTAATAGATGGAGATGGTAAAAGCTATGTTTTTCTTGACGAAATTAATCCTGAAGGAAAGAAAAAAGAAGCTACCAGTATTGTTACTCGCTTCTCAACAAATTATAAATGGATTAACCCTGCCTTTCCTGTTAAGGTAAAACTTTTATCACCTGCAGACATAGTTCTTGTGCTTTGCGATAGCTATTTCAATGATGTGAAAACTAAAATTGACATTGCTCTAAAAATTGATTTTATCAACGAAAAAGTAAAAGAAATTTGCATCAAATACGATGGTAGCACTAACCAACAAACACTATTAGACGAAGATTCTATTTTAGATATTTTCGATTATTTTCATACTAATTTTTCTACAAAAGCAACTAATGTAATTCATTCTACATTTTTTGAGAAAATTCCTACACTTATTTCAAAAACTAAAGCTGACGATTGGTGTGAAATATTTTCATTATTGTGGAATGGGAATGAAAAAATAAACAATCTTTTTTCCGACTTACTAAAACACTACGCTAAACTTGATTTTAATAGTGAAATTTATGTGCCTATTGAAACAGTATTGAGAACTAAAGGAACTCTGTTAGATGTTGCTCGTTTGCGTGAAATATATGGTGGAACATCAGGCACAGAATTAAATTATAAACCAGATACTTCGGCATTAATATTTCAAAATGGACAGGAAAAAATATTTGACAGTTTTTCGAAATCATTTTTGTGTGCTTTAACTGCCGAATTAACTTTTTGTTTGCCAAAGGAATTAGAAAGGAGCAAAGCATTCCTGAAAAATACTGATTTGTTAGATTTTCCTGGAGCTAGAAATCGTTTAGGCATTCACGAAGAAGAAATCATTGACGAAGATATTCCTAAAATGCTTCTAAGAGGCAAAGTAGCCTATCTGTTTAACAAATATTCTTACTCCGAAAAAATTAATATTCTATTATTTTGTCAAAATAATGAAAAAGTTGAGGTTCAAAACATTGTTCCTGATTTATTAAATAACTGGATATGTGATATGATTGGAAAAAACCCTGAAGAAAGAGATAACTTTATTTCTTCTTCTAAGGTGCCTCCACTGTTTATTGTTTCTACCATGTTTAATATTGACATGCAGTTTGATTATAATAATGATAGACCAGATAACCTTGATGCTAGAAATAATAGATGGAAAGGACGATTTATTACTGTCTTTAATGAAATATTTGGATCAAAAAAGTGGTTGACTGAATGGACAACGAACAACTCATATTTCCAAAATATATTTTTATTACGTGATTATAGATTTTCGTCTGATACCGAAAGTAAACTTTTCAAAGGTTTCAATGAAAATAAAACAGAAAACGAAGAAATATTTCATGATTCTTATCCTAATTTCCGAAAAGATTTAAGACAATCTTTTATTGAATACGATTTTGTAAAAAGGCATTTTGAAAAACCTGAAAATTCATGGGATAGAGCAGCAAGCATTAATGAAGATGGAACACAATTGATACTTGATAAATTAACTTTTGCAGCAAACAACATTAACCTTGCTCGACGTGAAAAAACACTAAATGAATTAAAATCGCTTATTGAATCAATCATTTCATTTTTAAAAGAATATTACAATAGCCCTGATAAAGCTGAAAGTTTATTGAGGGCGATAGCTACAGCTGGTAGTATTCAAGCTAATTTAGATATTGCCTTTGGTCGTGACCCATATTTCTTTGGTTCTATGATGAGGGAACTGATGTTGAAAAATAGCGATGTTTACAATCTTTATCTTGGGAAAATTCGAGATATTGAACGAAGGGATGTCATAAATATGGATAAATACAGTGCAATACGTATGAATGTGCCTGAGCTTAATCCAAATGAAAATTTTGACATGAATCTTGAATGTTTAAGAAAGCATTACGAAAAGAGAACAATAAAAGAGTGTCAAGACTTTTTTGAGAACGAACAAGGTATTGATTTAAATGAGTTGTTTTATGGAAACAACGCACGGGTAAAAAGCTTTTCACAAGTATTAGCTAAAGAATTAGAGACTTTTTGGTTCGAAGATTATATGCTTAGGAATCAACAAAACCTTTCTAAAATAGTATCAAAAGCGGGTTTGCAAGAAATCCAAGATATGTTACGTCGCTTATACGAAAAATTGAATATTACAGAAATTATTGCTGAAAGAATTAGAAGATATGTTGATGGTTATCGCAATATAGAAGATGTTTATGAAATGATTGCTGATATTAGTGCAGAGATGATCAATAAATTCATAAATACTGTTGGATTAGTGTATTATAATGAATCCAATTATTCTGATTTAAAGAAAGCCAGCGAAAATATAACCGGATTATCTTGGGAACATGATGAACTTCAATTTAAGAAAAATACTAAAAATGAGGTAGCAGAATTAATTACTCAAATGGGCAATTTACCCGAGTTACTTAATCAAAATCCTTTGCCAAAGCAAAAACTTAAATTCTTACCCAATTATCGTAATTACATAATGTGGTACGATTTACTTAAAGCAGGTTTTGTAACCGCCAGTGGTGTTCCAAATTATGATCCTATTGCGAACGAAAAGTTGGGTGCAATTATTAAAGAGTTTGAAACTATTGAATATTAGAAAATATGCCAAGAGTAAAAGGTAAAGAGCAGCTGTGCAGTTGCGAACAGAAATATTTTAAGTCAATACAAGGTTTGGGCGAACATACCTTATTTGAACGATTCACTGATATTGAAAATGTTGTAAATAAAAAAGTTGACGAAAAATATCATCATTTTTTAGCACAACCTGTAATAGAGGGCGATACAATGATATGGTTTTCAAAACCATACAATGAAACCCCAAGAAGATTTACGGAGTTACAAGGAGAAGAACTAACAAATTATGATATAATAAAAAAGAACACTGTTGCTCATTATCAAAAAATCATTGAGATTCTAAAAAATGAAGATCAAAACAGCGAAGCTGAAACTCTTGAAAATTCCATAAAATTCATTAATGATGATTTTGTATATTGCTATGATGGAATAGTAGTTTTGGGCATTTGGGGTATGCAGTTACGAGAAAATGTCAGAGAATCAATAGGTACTATTAGTAAGAACTTATTTAAAGAAAAAAAGAAATCCACACTTGTACCACCTGTCATTGATGAAACTCCACAACCCGAAATTGAAACGCCAGAGTTACCAATTGAAAATACTTTCACAATTCGATTTATTGCTGGCGATAACGGTAATATTTCTGGCAATACAGAATTACAAAAGCATTCTGGCGAAATTATTTCCGAAAGTGAAGTACCCAAAGTTGAACCAAAGGCGGGATATGAATTTACTGGGTGGGATAAAAATCCAAATGATTATGGTGTTACTGGTGAAACAATTTTTACAGCACAATACAATCCGATAGTACCACCAATTGCTCGACTGCCTTGGTATAGGCGTTTTTGGAATTGGCTAAGAAATTTGTTTTTTGGCAGAGGTTGTCTTAAATGGCTGCTATGGTTGCTTTTATTGTTGCTTTTAATTTTGTTATTGATATGGCTATTAAGAGGTTGTGACAGAGAAAGAGTACACCCGATACCAAGTCCGATTGATGATAAACCGTGGATACATGACGACCCAAGGGTTGGTGATGGGGGTGGGATTTACGATCCTGGCAATCCTTATGATAAAGTACCAACGCCTCCAGAATACAGTGATGTGTTGCCACCCAATCAAGGTGAAATGCCTCCTATTGATACTACAAAAATAATTCGTGAACCCGGCAAACCTGTAATAATAAGTAATCGTCTGAATGTACTTATGGAAAATGAAGACAAATCTATTATGGATTTGGCTAAGGATTTCAAAGAAAAATATCCTGATGAAAAGTATAAAGTTGTGTATTACGATGATGTAGTTAAGCGTATGCAAATAGAAGTACCTCCGGAAGAAAGGTTGAAACTTAAAACTGAAATTCCTGAAAAATTTGCTCCTGAATACGAGCTATTTGTTTTTGATGAATCATTATTTGAAGGTGGTTACACACCAAATGACCCTGCATTTTCATCCTCAGATAAATCTTGGTATCTGAAATCTATAAATGCACCCAAGGCTTGGGGCATTACAAAAGGCTCTCCAAAACTAACAATTGCGATTGTTGATAATGGGTTTAGCTTAAAGCATCCAGAATTGCAAAGCAAAGTTGTAATGCCTTATAATGTTTGGCTTCATTCAAAGGAAATATTTGCTCAAAACATTGACCACGGAACCCATGTTGCTGGTACAGCATTGGCATTGATGGACAATAAAAAAGGATTGTGTGGAATAGCTCCCAATTGTGCTTTTATGCCTGTTCAAGTTGCTAATAAACAAGGATTAATGACAACCACATCAATATTAGATGGTATTTTGTACGCTTTATATCAAGGTGCTGATGTAATAAATGTTTCTCTAGGAATGCAATTTACAGGAACACTCCCTGAAAGTGAACAACGTAATTTACAAAACAATCATTTTAAAGAAGAAGAACGACTTTGGAATAAAGTAATGGAGATTTCAGATAAACACAAAACGATTATAGTGGTTGCGGCTGGAAATGAAAATATGCTTGCTGGAGTTAACCCAATGAGCAGACCAAAGAATTTTATTGTCGTTTCTGCGGTTGATAAAAGCAATCGTGAATATCATAAGGCAGGTTTTAGTAATTACGGAGACTATTCAACTGTTTCTGCTCCGGGTGTTTCTATATACAGTTCCGTTGGTAATAATGATTATCAGTTTATGGATGGTACAAGTATGGCAGCCCCAATTGTTACAGGAACTATTGCTCTTATGAAAAGCTTGAATGATAGTTTAACAGCCGAACAAATTGTTTGTATTTTACAAGGTACTGGAAAGCCAGCAGAAGGGAAAGTTGGAAATTTGATTCAAATAGACAAAGCTCTATTGAAAGTTAAGTCGGGTGAATATACGGATTGCGATAGTCGCCCAGATTCGCCATCAACAGGCGATGTGCAAATTCTATTAAGTTGGGATAACTATAACGATTTGGATTTGGTTTGCACAGACCCAAACAATGAAACAGTTTGGTTTAAAAATAAAAGTATTGCAAGTGGTGGTAAGTTAGAAATTGATATGAATGTGAATTACCCTGATAGTAAAACACCTATTGAAAACATTTACTGGCCTACTGGTGGGGCACCAAACGGCACTTATAATGTTTATCTGGTCTATTACAAAAAACATATAGAAATAAATGAAACACCTTATAAGATAACGGTAAAATATGGCGACAAGACAGAAGTATTTACTGGAAAAATTAAACGTGAAGATAATTCTATTCCGATTTGTACTTTTACACTTGGCGATGCAAATAATTCTCCACCTCCATCTGGCAGAAGCAAAGATGAGTTGTTACGTGAACGAGAAAAATTGCAAAAGCAATTGGATCAAATTGACCGAGAATTGAGAGAAATTAGAAACAACGTGAATTTTAAAAAATAAATTTTAAGTATATGAGTCAATCAAAATTTTCATTAGCAGATTTGCTAACCGTTTTAGGAACATTGGGCTTCGGTTTCTTTTGCTTCCTTAGTGTAAATTTTTTAACATTAGGTGATACAACCACAAGCATAATATGCGCAGTTTTAATTTCTGTTATTTTAGGTGGTTTGGCCTTTGCAGTGAAGCTCCTAAAACGTACAAGTCGCAATTTCAAAACCTTTATAATTTGGGAATGGGTTTTAATTTTCTTGTTCGTAGTTGTTGCATTCTTTGCAATATTTCCGTTTTCACATTACTTTGTTGTAACTGCACAAAAGGAAGGTATTCAAAAGAAGGTTGTTTCAAATATTACACAAGCAGAAGGTTTATTTATCGCTTATGAAAGTTACGCCGACAACCGCTTAAATATTTATAAAAGTCGCTTAAATAGCATTGTGGCAGCAAAGAGAGTAAATCCCGAAGAGTATAAAAACTTTGGTTTTGTTGAAGGAACAGATGATAACACACAAGTCGAAAACAAAATGTTCTCATTGAAAGCACAGCTTTATCCCTCTAATTATTCCGAGATGAAACAGATTGATTCAGATTGGTTGTCTGATGCAAAAGATAAAGTAACAAGTTGGTCTCCTACAGGCATTGTAAAAGTGGTGAATACACTAAAAATTGAAATATCGTCATGGAATGAACAACTAAAAAAATATTCTTCATTTCGTGCAAAGGGCGAAACAGCAACAGATTTTGATTTCCCGTTATCTTTTGATGATGTTTCAGGAATATTCAATAATAGTACTAACCCAAATCCGTTAGCATTGATTATTGGGATTGCGTTATATTTACTGATGTTCCTGTCGTATTTTATAACTAAAAGGCACTCACGTTATCCTGGCTTGAAGGTGATTTTTAGTATGGGCAGTACTAGGGAAAATGAACTTTAATAATTAATACAAATATTTTCAAATGGAGAGAAATATAATATTGGCAAATGTAGCCAGTCTGACAGCAGAACAACTCTTTGATGAAATCAAAGGAGGGAATGTAACTATAGATGAGTTAAAGAAAACGGGTAATTTAGATGTTACAAAGCGAAATAAAATTATTTCATTACAACAGCAATTGGATTCAATAGATAATGACGATTGGGAGCGTGCAAAATATGGTAATGAGTTCGCTTTATCTGATTATATTACAAAGCATCCGGCGGGAAAACATGTAACGGAAGCAAAACAAAAAATTGACTTCTTAGAGCGGCAAAGAGCAAATGCGAATGCTCAAAAACAGACAGTTTTAAATAATATAATGCGCAATCCAAACACATATCCCCCCTCAAAAATTATTGAATTTTTGCAAAATGGCATTTGTGAATCTGACTTGTTAAATTGCAATATTCCTCAATCAGCAATTGAAAACTTGAATAATATAGTTACCCCCAATCTTGAGCTTGGACAAACTCCTACTTCAATACCAACTGGCTTTACTGAAGTTTATTTCTGGGGTGCAACTGGTTCAGGAAAAACTTGTGCACTTGGAGCAGTTTTGCAAATGGCTCAACAAAAAGGGTATCTAAATATTGCTACTGGACCTGGTTATCGATACGCTACACAATTAAAAAATATTTTTAGCGATGACGGAATTGCAAATGATTATTTACCTGGACCTACCCCGGTTGAAAATACTCAATATTTGCCTTTTACTCTTAAGCGACCAAATGAAAAAAGTACCCGTTCTGTTTCGCTTATTGAACTTAGTGGCGAGATATTCAAATGTTTTTTTGATAAAAATGCTGGACAGCCCTTACAGTCCCAGTCACACGTTGATACTTTTGAATCACTAAACTCTTTTTTGAAAAATAATAATCGTAAAATTCATTTTTTCTTTGTTGATTATAATAGAGAGAATAAACCTGATGGGAATGGTCTTACTCAAAGTGATTATTTGTCTGCTGCCTCTACTTATTTCAAAAACAATAAGATTTTTGGTAAATCAACAGATGCAATTTTTGTTGTTCTAACCAAAAGTGATTTACTAAGAGATGAATCTGGTAATTGTATCTCTTATGAAAAAAGAGTAGAATATGCAAAGAAATATTTAAATGAAAATAACTATAAATCGTTCATTAATACTCTTAAAGATATTTGCAAGAAAGAAAGTATCAATGCTGGAGTTTTAACAGTTGAACCCTTTTCTTTGGGAAAGGTTTATTTTCAACAAATTTGCGATTTTGATGGAAGCTCAGCGTCTGCTATTGTTGAGATACTAATGGATAGAGTGCCAGCATGTAGAAATAGTATTTTGGATGTATTTAATAAGTGAGTAACATGAAGCTATTTGTTCAAGCAAGAAAAGATGGGTATAATGTTTTATATCCAAAACCAACTCCAACTGAATTTTTTCAATTTGCAGGGGATATACGACCTGATAGTAAAGACCCAAATTTACTTGGCAAGTATATATACACTATTTCATTTGCAAGTGGGGGATGTATTTTTACAAAACATGTAATTATTCAGGATGTTCAAAGGCAGGGATTAGGAAATGTTGGTTTTTCAATTTTTATTCCAAATGTCAGGAAGTTGTCCGGTGATGATGTGTTAAAATTATTAGATGAGCTTTCAAATACATATTGTAAAAATTATTGTTCTGATTATTATCTTGGAAACAAACAAGAAGATTGGACGATTTTTGAAGCAATAAAAAACAAGTATAAACTATATAATTTATCTAATGATGATACTGAAAATTATCAACGAGGAACTGCAGATGCGGCATATATCTATTATGCTGATAAAATAGAACTATGTAAATTCTTTGATAATCCATATCAGGAAGAATATAGCACATACAAGCAAGTTTTTTTAGTAGAAAAAAATCTTGAAGGCAAATCAGATAATCCACTTAATGCAATACCTCACGACCCAACTGCAAACTTGACTGGAAAAATTGATTTAGAAAATCCAAAGTATAAATTGATTTACAATCAACAAGCAAGAGGAGGCATTAAAATTGAAGTTAAAGCAAATGGAAGTTTACGATACAGTAAAAGTAAGATTAAGAGAAAAGAAGATTTACAAATAATCTGGTCTAAGCAGTTTTGTGAAACAAAGGTAAAGAGTGGAAAGTGGTATGAAATAGGTTCAGAATTTCTCGAAATTAACGATATTGAAAAGACAATAACCGTTAAAGAAATAGATATACATCCAACTACTTACACTTTGTCAATTCATACAAAAGACCGCTTCTTAAATCCAATAACTGATGCTGCAATAACACTAAAAATTGGCAATTATTCACCAGGTCGCAATGCAATAAATAATACAATTCAGATAACAGAAGAGGAGCTACAAAACAAGTGTTATATAATTGCCCAAAAAGATAACCTTATTTCATCTCAGCGTGAAATAAAACTAGAAGATACCAAAGGTAGTAGCATTTCACTTATTTTATCCGAGCATAAAAAAATTAATTTTTATGTAAAAGACGAAAATGGGTTAATCAATAATTATAATATACAAATTTCTAATAAAGAAGTTCAACTAAAAGAAGGCAATGTTTTATTTATTGGAGAGGAAATAGAAAAAACATGGCAAATTTCAGTTTCACATAGAGATTATGAAACGGAACGATTTAATTATTGTCCGGCAAGAGACGAAAATCCCAAATATGTAGTTTTAAAAAAGAAAACTTTTAGCGGTCAAGGACAACCGCCTAATAGAAAAAAGTATCACATAATAATTGATGAAAGAAAAGGGAAAAGGAGTTGTAATGGCGAGAGAATAAATCAATATGAAAACGAACCTCCTACGAATTATAAATGCGATGCAAAATACGGGTATAAGTTTATAAAATGGGAGAAGGTAAAACCCCAGTCTTTAGATGGCGGCGAAACTTTTGAAGCAATTTTCAAAGGATTGTGGTATCGTAAAGTTCCTAAGTTAGCTTGGGTATTTGGTATTATTGCAATTGTTGCGTCAACCGTTTTTCTTCTAGTTAATTCAGGTGGTTCTGATAGCGATATAAATATTGTGAATGCTGAAATAAACAATAAAGTAAATTCTTATATTGAAGGTATTGAATTAAATCTCGACACTCTAAAAGAATACAAAAGAAAATACTGTGATAGTACTATTTATGTTCAAAGTGAAGTGAAAGAAAAAAGTTTTTGGCAAAAAATATGGATATTTGGTTCAGATGATAATGGTAATTCTACAAGTGAATCATCTGTAATTTCTGACTTTTGCTCAAAAATTGATAATGCAATTGCTATCCGTACTGCTATTAATCTTGGAAAAATTGACGATCTTAAAGGTAAAGTGTTTTCAGAATCACAACAAAATTTCAAAAGTTCAATTGATAGTATTGATATTAAGTATAAGGATCAGATTGGTGCTACTTTAAAAGACGATACAGTAAGTCGGATGAATTTAAATCAAATTGCTGAACTAATTCTAAAAACACAAAGAGATTTAAGAGAGAAAGAAGAACTAATACAAAAAGAAAACGAGGTAGAAAAAAACACGAATCAGAATAAGCAGAACAAGCAAAAAATCAAGGATCAACAAAAAAGCAATACCCAGAATCAACAAAATTCTCAAACTCAAAAACAACAAACAAGTGGTAATTCTCTTGAAAATGAGTTTTGGGAATTGGTTCACAGTGGAAATGAAAAAATGGAATCGTACTCAAATCTGCTTAAAAAACACAAAAACAAAGGAGGTGATATAATTGCATATTTAAATAAGATTTGCAAGAATTCAGCTTCATTTAAGAAATTCAAGGATATTCCTGAGATGGACAGAAAATCAGCAAAAACTTTAACCGAAATTGACATAAACTAATAAATATGAAAGCAGTAAAAATAATTTTAGCAATTGTCGTTTTAGCCATAATTGGCTTTTTTGTAACAAAGTGGTTAATAAATATTGACCCTCCAAAAGATATTGATTTACCCAAGAATCAATATACTGAAAGGATTGAAAGCGAAATTGACTCATTGAAAAAAATGCCAGAAAGTAAATTCTGTCAGAAATATTACAATGATGTACAGTATCGTATCAATGACTATTTTAATCAAGGTTTTTTAGGTAATAATGATAGTGACAATAGCCAGTGGCAAGAGATTTTGTTAAAAAATCTTTACTCTGCTTATGCTCCAAAGTTTGTAGAACAAGCTATGTATGTGTTTAGTCGTTCCGAATGGAAAAACGATGATTTAAAATTTATTCGTAACGAAGTAAAAAACCTTAAAAATTCTGCATATTTAGGGAGTACGGGCTTAGTAACTTCCTTTGATGAAATTAATACCATTCTAGCAAAATACGATGAAATTAATAACTTTATAAATGCTTGCAAAGGATATACATATTCTAATTACGATTTGGAAAGCACATTTCCTGATGTAAGTGAAAAGATACAAAAATCAAGAGCATACATTGCAAACAATCTTGACAATAGTTATGTAAATAACTGCACAAGATTAAAAGAAGGATTACCAGCAATACCTAAAATTCTTTTTGACAAGCACATTAGTTATTTAACGAAAAAAATCAACGACAATGGAGCCAGATATAGTGAGTTCAACTATCAATCTGACTATTCAAATACAATTTACACACCGCTTAGAAATCAGGTCGATGCTTTAAATAATGACATTTATGGTATCGGTGATAACGTTTTCAGTAATGGTTATAATAGCGTGTATAACATACTGAGTGAATACAATCGTAATGCAACAAATTATTATAAAAACAAAAAAAATTAGAAAGGAGTGCTAGAAGTTATGAAGAAAATAATAGTTATAATATTGATTGTGTTTGGCGTTTCTAATGCATACACGCAGGATTTAATTAAGGAAATCCAAAAATTGACATTGGCAAATGACAGTTTGCAAAAACAGGTAATTAAACCTTTAAATGATAGCATATTAAAGTTGAATTCAGCTCATACTAATGAAATTGCTAAATTAAATGAGCAGATAAAAGCATTAGAAAATGAGAAGAGTGAATTAAACAAAAAAATTAAAATTCTTGAATCAACTGTTGCCGAATTAAATGAAAACAAAATCAAAGTTGAAAGAGATAATCTACAAGAAAAATGTGATTCCTTAATATTAAAAGTAACAGAATTAAATAAACTAATTTCCATTAAGGACAAGCAAATAATACAAGAAAAAGAACTTGGTGAGAAAAAATCTATTCAAGAAAAAGAAAAAGGTAAAAGTGAAATCCTAAATCTAATAATCCAATCCTACAATAAACCCTTGGATGAATTAATAATAAATACTACTATAAAATCCGTAGAACGTGATATGTCAATAGTTGGGGATAAAACAATAGTGCAACAAAAACTATTGAGTTTGCAGAAATATTTTTATTCTGAACAAGTATTGAATGAAAAATACAGCGAACAAAGCGTTGAAAACGCTTTAACTCAATTAAAATCTATAGAGCAAACGGAACTTGTACTTAAATTAATTGATAAACTTAGTAAATATAAATTATGTAATGATGGTTTAAAATCAACAATTGATAAAATTCTTGAAATTGATAAAAAATTTGTAGCTAATGATGAATATACTCAGAAAACTAAACTTAATGATGTCTTAGCCGAAATTGCATGGTATTTTAGGAATTATCGCTTTAACTTTATTGACTATCCGTACTTGTCACAAATAGTATTGGAAATAATAAAACTCAAACAAAAAGATGCAAATACTGACATTGCTATTTTAAAGGAGAAATTGTAAATATGAATCCAACCCACAAAGCATACACATTTGCAAGCCGCACAAGCCTTGACACAAACCAAAGCTTGCAAAAGAGTATGCTTTTTCCAACCCTGAAAAAAACAAAAAATCTCCCTCCTTCAAGAAAAATAAAACTTTGCCGACACCCAACCCGACAGCCAAAAACGGAATGACAGAACTGATTGATTATAATGGTATGTCGCTAGACAAGAAAGAAGGCCAGCTTGTAACATGCGGTATATTTTATTGCCGATATAGTGCTGAAATTAACGGCTGTGGCTCGCTTCAAACTTCATCGTGGCTTGACAGTGAAGTGCTCCGTAATCGGCAACAAAAACATACCGCTGTCCGTTAGCATAAATCATACAAATTAAAAAAATTAATAAATACATAATATATGACAAAAAAGTTTTTTATATATGACGACCATGGTAACCCTTCAAACCAAGGTTTTACGGCAGATGAAATCAAGGGGATGGGCTTAAACCCAAATACTATTGTTTGCCCAGAATTTGGGCAACCGAGCAAGTTGAGCGATTTCCAAGAATTGGCAGGTTGGTCACCGCCGAAAATTGATGAAAATAAGCGAAATTCAATCATGTCAAGAAAATCAAGAACCTATGTAATGGTAGCAGCACTTGCTATAACGGGGAGCGTTGGAACATACTTTATTCACGAAAAACAAAGTGAAAAGGCTTTGGAAGTATCAGAATGTTTGGAGAACAAGCGGAAGAATGAAATTGCACTGGACGAAACAAAAAATAAAATCAATAATATTAATATTGAAATAATTACAATCAAGGAAAATATCAAAAACTACGAAAAGCAAATTGTAGATAATAAAAATAAAATTATATTACTTAGCAACAATATCCCCAGAATTGAAAGTGAAATGGAACAAGTAAAACTAGCTCGTGATAAAGCTGCAAATGAAATCTGTTATGGAATTAATCAGGAATTTCGTCAACCATGTATTGACAGACGAACTACAACCGTAAATAGGTATAATAACTCAATTAATACATTTATTTCTACTATTTCATCATATAAATCTGAAATTCAGCAAATTGAACAAATAACGAATGCTACTATTTCAGAAAAAATAGGTGATGAAGAAAAAAAAATATTAATCAAAGTAAAGGAGATAGAAGAACTAACAACTAAACTAAATGATCTAGTAGCTCTATTGACTATTGATTGTGGAAAATAAACTCAAAGGAGCCTAAATTGAAAATAAAAACCAATTTTTTACTTTTAAATATATAAAAAACATGAAGCATTTTATAATAATAATATTTATGAGCATATTACAAATAACTTTTCTATTTGGACAAAGAATAGAAAAAACTGATTTAAAGATTGGGCAGATAAATGAGTACTATTTCGAAATTTATGACATTTCAATAGATAACAGGATAGTTGCAAATGGGCAGGCATCGGGTCAAGTGTCTGGTTTTTCAGATTTAAGGGTTTTTGATAAAAATCTGTTATTAATTTCAAGTTTCAAAATTCCACAAAAGGAATTTAGTAAAGGAATAAGTATAATATCCGCTAAATTTTCACCGGATGGTAATAGTCTTTTCGTACTATACAATGAAACATTTAACCAATTTGGCAATGAAGTTGAAATTAACTCATTATCAAGTTTCGATAGACAATTTAAATTAATTTCATCTTTTGATATTAAATTGGAAGGTGGAGAAAATATTTTTAGAAGCTTATGCATTAATAATAATTCAATTGGTGTTTTAGTTTTTAATGATCCAGCATATAATTATAAGCGCAATACCCGGAACGATAATTCTGTATTTTTGAGATTATACAATATGGCTTCCAGAAAATTAGAATCTGAAATATTCATAACAAAATATGAAATTTATGAAGGAAAGAATAGATCAAATGTAGAGTATGGCAAAGTTTTATATTCTCAAGCTAAAAAATCATTCATTGTAACATATATAATACGTAAAAATAATTTTTACCACGAAACCAACTTCAAAATTATTGGCTCTGAATCACAAAAGATTGAATTAGAAGTTTCTGAATTAAAGTCAGTTCAAGTTTTGAACGATAAGTTAGTATTATTTTCTTCAAATAATTTAAATGAACCTAAAAGTAAACTTAAAATTTTAGTGATGGATTTTGATGGAGAGATTATTAGTGAATGGCAGACCAACTATGACTTATCAATGGCAAACAGTTTATATTTTTCAAAATCCTGCATGTACATCTTTAACTCGAATTGGGAAATTTTGGGTGGAAAGGATGGTGGAGTTATCGGTAAGTATGGATATGATGCCAAGTATGGTTCTGTAATTAAATTCATTTCCCCAGATGGAAGTATAATTGTAACATCTAGTGGTAGTTCTTATGCCCCAGTCGTGTTTTGGAGAAATAAATATTTTTAAAAAAAAGACTTATGCTAACAATGCACTGGACGTACAGACTCCCTATCGGTCGTCCGTCGCCAGTACTAGACGTTGTGGGATATGGAAACGAAACAACTAATAATTAAAGAAACAAACTAATAATTTAAAAAAATATGTCTAAACTGAATGTTGACCAAAAAACAATAATGTTACTTTTTTCCGACAAAAAATCGGATTTTTTAATTCCTGACTATCAAAGACCTTATGCTTGGGAAGAGCCACAATGTCAAACATTATGGGATGATATTTTTTCTTTTGCGTTTCCTGATAATAACTGCGATAATTTTGATAGTAATGAGGAATACTTTTTGGGTTCAATCGTTACTTTTGAAAATGAAAACCATAAGAAGGAGGTTATTGATGGACAACAAAGATTAACGACTTTAATGCTATTATTACGTGCATTTTATGAAAAGTTCGGTAAGATGCAAGATGATAATTCTAAAAGTACGAGAAAAAGAATTTCTCAATGTCTATGGAAAACCAATGAGTTTGGTGAAGCTGACCTAAATGTTTTAAAAATTGACTCCGAAGTAGCAACGGACAATGACAAGGATGAATTTCTAAATATTTTAAAAACCGGGGTTGTTAGCAAAGAACAGAAAAGTAACTATGCAAAAAATTATCGTTTTTTTCAAGATAAAATTGATGGATTCCTAAGTGAATTCCCCTCCTACTTTGCATATTTGCCAGCTAGAATATTAGGAAACTGTATTCTATTGCCAATTGAAGCAGAATCACAGGATACAGCTCTTAGAATTTTCTCTACATTAAATGACAGAGGTTTACCCTTATCTGACGCAGACATTTTCAAAGCTCAATTCTACAAACATTACAGCAGTAAGAACGAAAAAGAGTCATTTATTGACGAATGGAAAGAACTTGAAGATATTTGTAATAAAATTTTCAATCCAATAAATGGAACTCCAATGGATGAACTATTTACAAGATATATGTACTTCATCCGTGCTAAACAAGGAATAAAATCAAGTACTACTGAGGCTTTGAGGAAATTTTATGAAAGAGGAAAATATGCAATACTCAAAAAAGATGAAACGCTTACAAATTTAAAAACACTTGCCAACTTTTGGGTTGATATTTATGAACAAAACAATGAAAGATTTTCAGAAATAAATTTGAAAAAATTATTTGTCTTGAACTATGCTCCGAATGGTATGTGGAATTACTTTTTGTCTGTATATTTTCTCCAGAACAAAGACGAAAATTGTCAATTAAATCAAACAAATTTAGAAGTTTTTCTCACTAAAATAACTGCATTTACTTGGGCTTATTCTTTTACCAACCCTGGTGTAAATGCTTTGAGAACTCCTGTTTATGCAGAAATGATTAATGTGGTAAATGATAGAGAAATACATTTTTCAGACTTTAAATTTGAGGAAAACACACTTAAAACAGCAATTCAAAACTTTGAGTTCAAAAACGGAAGACCTATTACCAAATCTATGTTGGCTTGGTGGGCATTTTATAAAAGAGAACAAACTTTGCCCGAATTGAATATGTCTTTTCAAATTGAACATATCTTTTCAAAAAAACGACAAGAAAATGATAGGACTTTAGAGAATATCAAAAACTTGGAATCTATTGGAAACAAATCATTATTAGAAGATAAAATAAACATCCGTGCTTCAGATTACAGATTTATTGACAAAGTAAAATACTATAAAGGTTTTGTAAATGATAAAGGTCAAGAAAAACACGGAACAGTAATAACCGAACTTTTAGAATTAACAGTTGAACCCGATTTTTCAGAAAAAAACATTGAAGACAGAAAAAATAATATAATAAATAGTTTTATAGAGTATCTAAATGAAAATGAACTAATTAAATAATCCACATCCCACAACAAGCAGTTTGGCAAGATTTTTTCTGCCGCAGGCGCAACACAGAAAAAACCTCGCCAAGCTGCCGAAACGTTAGCGGTAATTGTAAAAAGACACTACAATGACATTAAAAGAATTCATAAAACAGTTTGATAAACCCAATTCTATTGTTCTTCTTGAAGGCAAAAGAGATGTTTT
>WBZR01001107.1_pt1 | contig 36180 bp, 50 predicted proteins | sample 5204231 | NCBI WGS metagenome assembly WBZR01 (sample SAMN12412403, study PRJNA552823) | activated sludge metagenome | isolation source: activated sludge from anammox sidestream of wastewater treatment plant... | place: USA: Virginia | collected 2017-08 | reverse complement strand
GACCGTGACGAATGTCGCGGCCTACTACGGCTACCTGCGCTCCGCGCACTACAACGAAATCGCGTACAACACGTTTACGGCCACCACGACGGCGGGCGAGGTTGGGTCGGGGCTGTACCTCAATTCGAGTTGCACCCCGGCCTACGACTGTTGGAACACGCACAACTGGATTCACCACAACACCATCGAGAAACGACGGAACGGCGCGACGTGCGGCGAGGGCGTGGACCTGATTCGGATTGGCGACGACGACAGCGAAATCGCTGGCGCGGACATGACCGCCGCGAACAACTACAACACCATCACCGACAACGAACTTCGGTACGCCTCGCACACGCCGCTGGAAACCTACGGCAACTATCAGGTGATTGCCCGCAACTACATCCACAATGAGCCGTGGTGGGTGGGCGATGACACGACGTGCAATTACCCGAACGACACGTATGACAACGAGGCGTTCGATGGGAAGTACGGCCATCGCGCGATGCAGGTGACGGACGGGTACGAACGCGCCAGCGTCTATTCGCTGATTGAGTCCAACCGGGGGCGGGTCGGTGAACCCCGGGAACAACGGCGCGGACAGCATGGACATCGCCGCGCCGCGCACCATCATCCGGCACAATGACATCTATGGCGCGATGAACTCGTGCCTGATGTTCAAGTACGGCTGGGAGTACACCACCACCGGCAACGGGGGCACCTACAACAAGGCGTACAACAACTCGCTCCACCATTGCGGGTACGGCAACGGCACTTTCTACGAACTCGGGTACGACGCCTGTGTGGCGGCCGGGGGGAAGAACTGTTCGACGACGCCGCAGGCGTTGCTCGCCGTGAAGTGGTACGTGGACGAGACGGTGGGCAACGTCCTGAAGAACAACATCTTTTCCGACACGCGCCGGTACGTGTTGACGGGGCACGAAACGGGGTACGGCGCGAGCACGTCTGGGAGCCCGACAGGAACGGTGCTGTCGAACAACTGGGGCGGGGCGCAGGGCGTGCCGACCTTTGTGGATACGACGGTGACGGCGGCGAGTCGCACGCAACCCAACTTGGCGCTCCAGGCCGCGTCTGGCGCGATCAATATCAGCGCGGATCTGGGCAGGCTGACACAGGCGAACGGCGCATCGGACGGGGACGAGACGCCATCGGTCACGTTGGTGGTGGATGACAACGATGCGTGGTACTTCCAAGACGGCACCTGGGGCAGCGACTTGGCCCGCACCGCAGGCGTGATGCACGCCGACTGGATCGCGGTGGGTACCGTGTCGAACGTCGCGCAGATCAGCAGCATCAACTACGCCACGCACACGATCACGCTGGCCTCGCCGCTGACGTGGGCCGACAACGCGAGCGTGTGGCTCTACAAGAAATCCGATGGCGTGCTGACACTGGTGGGGGCCGCGCCTGACTATGGGGCGCACGAGTACGGCATCGGCGCGGCGGTTGCGCCGAGTGGCGTGGTGGTGAGGTAGGACAAGGCCATGGCTGCAGGCAACGGGTTCATCGACTTCACGCCAGATACCAGGTTTGGCACCGCTGACGAAGTGGTGATAGCCGGGAAGGCGCTGGCACAGAGATTCACCGCGCCAGGGTCCGGCACGTTGGAGATTACGGCGATTGGCGGTTATCTCTCTGATACGGGCACAGACACCACGTTTCGGTTGGCGATCTTCACCGACGACGCCGCCAATACCTGCCCCACTTCTCTTGTGGCGAACTCAGACATCGAGGTGTCCGCGACCACTGGGGTCACCAGCCTGATCACGGCTTCGTATACAGGCACTAAGCCACAGATCACGGGCGGGCAGGTGTATTGGATCGCGGTGTTTGCGGGTGCATACGATGGCGCGATCCGCCGGAATGATTCGGGCGGTACAGCGGTCTACAAAACTGGTCTGAGCTATCCGACGTGGCCGGATGGGGACGCATGGCATACACACACCGACACGGCGCGCGACTATTCCCTGTTCGCCGTCTACCAGGCCGCCGCCACCGCCCGCCCGTCGTCGGATGTGGCCGGCGGCACGTTTCGCTCGATTCTGGTCACCGCGCCCTTTGGCCCGCGCGTGATTGCGTAGGGAAGGACTACTGACATGGCCTCACAGGTGCCGCCGAAACGTAACACCGCGTTCGATCTGGGCTTGACGCTCTACAAGAACGACGGGACGCTGATTGCCAACCCCACGTCGCTGATTCCCAAGATCAGCAAGGACTTCGGCAACTACGCCGCGATCAGTTCGGTGAGCGTCGAGGACACCACGTACGGCCAGGTCAAGGCGGCGCTCACGGCCACTGAGATGGACGCCGATGTGGTCATGGTGTATGTCACCGACGCGGCCTCGGGCACCGTGCCGTTCACGGCCACCCTGTACACCGCGGCCAATCTGCTGGATGGCGTGAAGATCGAAACCTCGTCGATCTATGCGGCGGCCAATTCGCTGGTGGCGCACGTCAGCCCGGCCGTGTCCTCGATCTACGGCGGCATGGCGACCGCAGCCGGGCTCACGGTGGTCGACGATTTCCTGGATACCGAAGTCAGCAGCATCCTGGGGAACGTGGTGGCCATTAAGGCCAAGACGGACATCATCCCGTCCAGTCCGGCACCGCTCGGCGGGGCGATGACGCTGACGGATGCGGCCTGGCTAAACATGGGTGTGGTGGCCAGCGGCACGGCGCAGAGCGCGACGGCGACCACGCTGGTGCTGGCGGCGGCCTCGGCCTTCGCGGACGACGAACTGAACGGGGCGGTCGTGGTCATCACGGGCGGCACCGGAGTAGGTCAGTCGCGGGTCATTACCGACTACGACTCGGCCACCGATACGGCAACGGTAGATGCCTGGACGACGACGCCGAGCGGCACGATCACCTACGTGGTGTTCGCGGCGGCCCCGGCGAGCGCGACCTCGCTCCCAGCCGTCAACCTCACGCAGATCGCCGGGAGCGCCGTGGCGACGGGCACCGCGCAGCTCGGGGTGAACGTGGTGTCGGTCGCGAACGATGCCATCACGGCCGCGGCGATGGCGGCGGATGTGGCGACCGAACTCCAGAGTGGTTTGGCCACGGCGGCGACGGTGAACTCGCTCACCGCGTATGTCAGCCCGGGCATCAGCAGCATCTACAGCGCGCTGCCATCGGCGCCGTCCGTGGCCTCGCTGGTATGGCAGGAGGCGCTGGCCTCGCACGGCGACACGGGCACCGTGGGCGAGGCGCTGGCAGCGGCGGGTTCGGCGGGCGACCCATGGAGCACGGCGCTGCCGGGTTCCTACGGCGCTGGCACGGCGGGGTTGCTCGTCGGAACGAACCTCACGACGCCGATCTCGTCCGTGTCCACGGACGTACCGGCGGTGCTCGCGCGCGTGAACTCCATCGTGGCGCACGTGAGCCCTGGGATCTCGTCCATCTACAACGCGCTCGATGTGGAGATCGCGTCGATCAAGGGCGACACGGCCGCCGTGCTGGCCCGGGCGAACTCGCTGGTGGCACACGTCAGCCCGGGCATTTCGTCCATCTACGGCGGCATGGCCACCGCGGCCGCGCTCACCATCGTGGACGACTTCCTGGACACCGAGATCAGCAGCCTACTGGGCTATGCCACGGCGATCCAGGCCAAGACGGCCATCATCCCGGCGAGTCCTGCGGCGCTTGGGGATGCCATGACCCTGGCCACCGGAGCGATCACGGCGGCGGTCATCGCCCAGAACGCGATCGACGCGGACGCCCTGGCCGCCGATGTGGCGACGGAGCTCCAGTCGGGGCTGGCGACCGGCGCCGCGCTCTCGTCCGTGACCGCGTATGTCACGCCCGCCATCAGCTCGATCTACAGCGGGATGGCCACGGCCACGGCGCTGGCCTCCGTCGACGACTTCCTCGACACGGAAATCAGCAGTCTGCTCGGCTACAGCGCGGCCATCGTGGCCAAGACGGACGTGATCCCGTCGAGCCCGGCCGCCCTGGGTGACGCGATGGCCCTCACGGCTGCGGCGGTGGACGCAGTGCTCGACGACCCGGTGGAGGGCGCGTTCACGCTGCGGCAGGCCATGCGGCTCGTGCTCGCGGCGACGGCTGGCAAGGTGAGTGGTGCTGGGACGAACTCCATCACCATTCGGGACATCAACGACACGGTGGATCGGATCACGGCCGAAGTGGACGCCAGCGGCAACCGCGCCACCGTGACCAAGACGGTGAACTGACGCCATGTTTCCACCTCGCTGGTTTGCGCCGCGGTATTGGGCGGCGCGGTTCTTCGCGCCGACCGGAGCTGCTTTGGTGGCCCGGCCGGCGCCCTCGTCGCGGTGCTACACGCCGTCCGAGGAAACGCGCCGGTACACGGTCTGAGGTGAGGCATGGGCGACAACATCCTCGCGGCGCTTGACCCGCAGGAGTTCAAGGACTACGACATCGAGTGGGCCACGCTCTTGACGGGCGAGTCGGAAACCGCCATCAGCAGCAGCACCTGGAGCGCCAGCGTGCCGTCCGGCCTGACCGTGAACTCCAGCACATTGACAGGCACACGCGCCACGGTGTGGGTGAGTGGCGGGATGCCGGGCACGACCTACGGGCTCACCAACCGGATCATCACCGCCGGCAGCAGCCGGACGCACGAGCGCACGATCCACATTCCCTGTCGCCGCCTGTAGGGGGTTGACTTCCGCGGATCGCGTGCGACCGTGACGGGTGAGGTGTGTCCATGGCTGAATTGGCTGATGCGATTCTGAAAGACGTGGCGCGGGTGGTGGAGCGGCACCCCGACCTGACGCCGGCGTTCAAGACGCGGCTGCTGCTGGGGCTGGCCGAGCGTGACCGGGAACTCCAGGGCTGGCGGCAGCCGGTGCCGGTCTCCGATCTGGCCGAGCCGGCCGGGGCCGTGAAGCGGGGGCGCCGATGACGCGCCGCCAGTGGGTGTTCTATTTGGAGAGCGTGCCGTTCACCCGTGCCGTCATCACGGGCCAGGCCAGTCTGGGCGGCAGTGAGTCGGCCGCGCTGGGCATGATGCGGGCGCTGGTGCGCCGGGGCCACGAGGTGCAGTGTTTCGCGCGACGGCTGGAGCAGCCGGGCGAGGTGGACGGCGTGCTGTGGCACCAGGCCGAGGGGGCCCTCGGGCCCGCGCTCTCGTTCCTGACGCCGGACGTGTTCGTGGCGCTGCGGCTGCCGACGCCGTTCGTGTCGTTTACGGTGCCGGCCGCGTGGAACGTGCTGTGGAATGAGGATCTCCTGATCGACCCGCAGGTGGTGTCCACGCTCAGCCAGGTGGACGAGCTGTGGTACGTGAGCGAGTACCACCGGCAGCAGTGGGGCGAGCGGGACGCGATCGCCAAGACGATGCCGAGCTACGTCACGAAGAACGGCATCGACCCCGACCTGTACCCGGCGCAGGTGTGGCCTAGCGGGGCGAGCTGGCGCGACGGCGTGACGGTGACACGCGATCCGCACCGCTACATCTACGTGAGCCGGCCCGAGCGGGCGCTCCGGCCCCTGCTCGAGATGTGGCCGCTCATTCGGCAGGCCGATCCAGACGCGAAGCTGGGCCTGTGCCGCTACCAGTCGATGTACGACGGCGAAGGCACGGCCGTGCAGCAGATGGTGGACAGCTACGACGCCCTGACGCGGCAGGTGGCCGAGCAGGTGGGCGGCATCGAGTGGTTGGGGCACCTCGGGAAGCGGGCGCTCGCGGAAGCCATCGCCGGCAGCCGGGCCATGCTCTACCCGGGCGTGGCGGACTTTGCCGAGACGAGTTGCATTGCCGCGATCGAGGCGCAGGCGTGCGGCACGCCGCTCATCGCATCGTGGCGCGGGGCGCTGCCCGAGACGCTCCACCCGGAGGCGGGCATCCTGATCGAGGGCAGCCCGGACGAGGACGCCTACCGGGCCGACTTCTGCGCGGCCGTGGCGCATCTGCGCGGGCTGTCTGACGCGGCCTTCCAGCGGCTGCAAGACGCCGGGCGGCGGCACGTGAAGGGCTACAGCTTCGACGCGATTGCCGCCGAGTGGGAGGCGCACATCGAGGCGGCGTTTGCGGCCCGCTACGCGGCCCAGAAGCCGGCCATCCTGCAGCAGCTCCTCCATTGGGACCGCCACGTCATGGCGCGAGAGGTGGCGCGGGAGCTCGGGGACACCGAGACGGTGGCGCTCTGCGACACGGTGATCCGGGGCGAGCATCAGCAGGCCGAGGACTATGCGGCGCACGCGCTCCCCGACCCGATCCTCGAGCGCGACCACAACGAGCGGTTCCAGGCGATCGTGGCCACGGTGCAGGCGCAGGGGCTGGCCCCACGGCGCTGCCTGGACCTCGCGTGCGGGAACGGCTCCTTGGCCCTCAAGCTCGCCCAAGCCTTTCCTGAGGCGCACGTGCGCGGCGTGGACTACGCCTCGGGCGTGCTCGCGTACGCGCGGGCGGGCGCCGAGACAGCGGGGGTGACGGATCGGGTGACGTTTGCCGAAGGGGGGTTCCCGTTTGACGACGCGGCGGTGGACGCCGACGCGGGCCTGTACGATCTGGTGACGGCCGGGGAATTCATCGAGCACATCGAGGAACCCCATGCGCTCATCGCGGCCATGGAAGCGCGGTGCCGGCCGGACGGGCTGTGCGTGTTCACGACGCCGTGTGGCCCCTTCGCCGAGCTGCTGCCCACGCTCAAGATCGAGGAGCGCCAGCGCGGCCATCTCCACGCCTTTTCCCATCAGCAACTCACCCGGCTGATGCAGGGCCGCCCGTGGCACCTCGACCACCTGGCCATTGGCATGAGCCGGTTCGGCGTGCAGATGGGCTACTGGATCGTGACGTGGCGGCCCAACCCCGAGCAGCCGCCGCAGCGGTTGGACTGTACGGCCGACATCGTGGCCACCCGTCCCCGGCAGACGATCATGGGGATCATGATCGTCAAAGACGGGGAGGAATGGCTGCGGAAGTGCCTCGGCAGTCTCGGCAGCCTCGACGCGATCCTCGTCCACGACACGGGCAGCCGGGACGAGTCGCGCGAGCTGTGCCGCAAGTACGGGGCCACGGTGGTGGACACGGACTGGCCCGACAGCTTTGCCGTGGCGCGCAACCGTGTCCTCGCGGATGCCGAGGCGCGCGGCGCGGATTGGGTGCTGTGGATCGATGCGGACGAGCACCTGGAACATGCCGAGCGGCTGCGCCGGTACACGAGCGGGGCCGGGCCGTATCTGGGCTACGTGATTCGGCAGCAGCACCTGATGCTGGACGCGCCCACGTTCCACGACAAGCCGGCGCGGCTGTTCCGCACGACGCGGGGTGTGCGGTTCTACGGCGCGATTCACGAACAGCCCGAGACGGCCCCGGACGCGGGCGTGTGGCCGTCGCTGGAGCTGCCCGACGTGGACATCATCCACCTAGGCTATCACCGGGACGAGGGCCGGCGGGCCAAGCTCCTGGCGCGCAACCTACCGCTCCTGAAGAAGCAGCTCGAGGCGCCCGCCGGCGAGCGGCGCAGGCTGGACATCGTGTTGTTCATTCGGGACTGCGCCAACATCGCGCAGTTCGAGTTGGAGGCGGCGCATCAGGTGACGCCCAAGGCACGACAGCACGCGGAGGCCGGCATCGCGGCGTATCTCAAGCATCTGGCCGATCCGGCGGACAAGTATCACAGCCTGGCGCGGCCGTTCTACGAAACCTGCCTGCAGCTCGCGGGGCGCGGCTTTGAGGTGGGCTGGGCGCTGGCGGCCGGCTCGCCGTCGCTCCAGGGCAAGCTCGCGCCGGAGAAGTTCCGCGTCGCGGATCTCGAGGATGCGGAGCGTGAACTCCAGGCGCGCATGGCGGCCATCCTGTCGCCATTCCGGCCGCTGGCCATCCAGACGCTGCCGTGTGTCCGACGCACCGGCCACGGGCTGGCAGGATAGAGCACGGGAGCGACTGAGCCTGTGTGGAACCCGGCTGACATCCTGACCGATCTCGACCTCCTGGCGATCGACCGCCAATGCCTGACCGAGTTCGGCGTGTACGACCTGACGGACAAGCGCCAGGTCGCGCTGCAATGGGTGGGGCAGCGCGTCGAGCAGGCCGGCTACCGGCTCGATCGCCATCAGGTCCGCAAGGTGGCCGACGCCGTGTTCGGCTTCAACGGCACCGCCTGGTCGGACTACACCACCGCGGCGAGTGACCAGACGGAGGCCGACCTGCCGCTCTCGAGCGTCTGTGCGGTGCCGTCGAGCGCGGCGGTCTACGTGGGCTACCGTTCGCCGTTCCGGGGCGCCTACGTCGGCGTCCACGACGCGGTGAACGCCAACGAGGTGGCCCTGACCGTCTCCGCGTGGAACGGCCGGTGGCAGCCCGTGAACAGCCTGCAGGACCAGACGCAGGCCGTCCTGGGCAAGACGCTCAGCGGGGGGGGGCGCGTGGCGTGGCAGCCGCCCGATCAGTGGTCCCGCCGCAGCGTGAACAACTCGCTGTGCTACTGGGTTCGGCTCACGATCGACAGCAGCCTGACGGCGGGCACAGCGGCCAGCCAGGTCACGCCCGTGGTGACCTCGCGCCTGACGCTGCCCGCGGCGCAGTATGCGCTGGGGCTGCTGTACCAGGAGTCGTACGGCAGCAACCGCGGCCAGTGGCAGGAGAAGGCCACGGCGATGTTCGCGGCCGCGGAAGCGTCCCTAGGCATCGCGCTGCCGCTCATCGCGGACGAGTTCGACGTGGACGCGGACGAGGCGGTGTCGGGCGCCGAGGCGTCCAGCGTCACGGCGGCTGGCGCGTTTGCGACGTGGGAGCGTGGCTGATGGCCACCACCTGGCCGATCGTGTCGGCGCGGCTCACGAGCCTGACGGTGCGCCAGGGCTACGGGCTGGCCCGGGAGCCGTTCTCGTTCGACCTGCAGCCGGACACCGCGCTCGAGGATGTCTGCCGGGTGGACGGCACACTGGAGGGCTACCAGGGGTATCTGGGCGGCGATCAGGCCGAGTCATGGACGGCGCGGGTGTGGCTGGCCCGGAAGGCCAAGACGCAGCCCCAGGTGGCGGTCGAGGCGCTCCGGCTGAGCATCGACAGCCTCACGGCGGCGATCGCGGCGGACGAGACGGCGGGGGACTACACGGTGGGCGAGGCGGTGAAAGCCGAGATCCAGCTCCCGGCGGACGATCTCGGCTATGTGGTGGCGAGTGTGTCGCTGCCGATTGAACTGGAGCGGGATCTGTAAACCTCGGGCGAACACAGGAGCGAGCGTATGGCAGGCATCAACGGGCGCGACGTGAAGGTGGCGTACGCGCGGTCCAACACCTGGGGGACGGCGGCGAGCGTCACGAAACAGATCAACCTCCGCACGCTGGAGAACTTCGAGGCGAAGCCCGGCGTGGTGACGGACGAGGCGTTCAACCAGACGTTCATCGGCGAGGGCGAGGTGGGCGACTACGCCCCCACGTCCGGCGAACTGTCGATGGACCTCCGGTACGACGGCGCCGCGCCGAAGTTCCTGGCGGCGGCGATGGGGAGCCCGGCCGCGCCGGCGGTCGTGAGTTCCCTGGCCGCCAACTCGCTCGTGGCCTACTCGCACACGGTGTCCCTGGCCACCGACCTGACGGCCTACTTCACGCTGGCCGCAGCGTTTGGCGACCCGGTGCCGCACTTCATCATGGAAGTGCCGACGTTCAAACCGCGCGGGTTCACACTCAGCGTGGGCGACAACGGCAAGATGCAGATCGCGGTGCCGTTCACGGGCGCCAAGACCACGTACACCTCGGCGGTGAACACCAACAGCACCATTGCCGGGGCGACGGTGGAGGCGCTGGCCAACCGGGTGTTCCGGAAGCAGGGCGTGTTCCGCATGAACCTGCAGTCTGGCGGGTCGCTGGTGGCGGCCGATGCGGTGGCGGTGCGTGAGGTCAACCTGACGTACCAGCGCCCCTTGGCCGAGGACGCCATCTTCGGGCAGGACTACATCACCGAGCCGGATGACGATGGCTGGGCCGAGTTCTCCGCGGAGCTGGTGTTCCCGCGCATGACGAGCGCAAACGCCAATTCGCTCGTGATCATGTACCCGGCGGCCACGCACATGAAAGGCGACTTCACCTTCACGGGCAACTACATCAACAGCACGAGCAAGTACAGCCTGACGCTGCAGATGCCGTCGATGCAGATCACGGACTGGAAGGCGCCGGTCACGGGGCACAACTTGGTGCGTCCCACGGCGACGGTGGCGCTCCGGAAGGCGACGACGGCCCCCACGGGCATCTCGGACGCGAAACCGCTGAGCCTGGTGGTGGTGAACATGAACAGCGCCAACTTGCTGGCGTAGGACTCGCGCCGGCCCGACCTCCCCGGGCCACCCGGCCGGCACGCAGCGGGTGATCTGCGTGCCACTCGCGCTGACCTCGCGCGGCAGTCGCGGGCTTTGATAAAGCCTGAACTCGACACGGAGGTCAACTGTGGGTTTTCTCACGATCGTTCAGCCCGACGAAACCTTCCCGTACATCCCCACGCTGGCGGACGGGGCCCCGTCTGAGTCCCGCCTGACGCTGCGCGTGCTCAGCGACAGCCAGCTCAAGGCGCTGCGGAAGAAGCACACCCGGCAGGAGTGGCAGCAGGGCCAGCGCGTCACGACGACGGACGCCATGGCGATGGCCGACGATCTGGTGGACGCGGCGCTGCTCGCATGGACGGGCGTGCAGGACACGCGCGGCGCGGATCTGCCGTGCGAGCGCGCGTTCAAGTTGCTGCTGCCCGAGCGGGTGCAGGCGGACATCGTGCGGTTGTGCGCGGGCAAGGACGCGGGCAGTCAGGGCGCGGCAGAGGGGGAGGTCGGCGGGGATGAGGGAAAAGCGCCCTCGCCGGCTACCTCGACTGGCTCGTAGAGGAGGGGGACAGTCACGCCTGCTGCCTCCGGGCCACGCCGGAGGAGCTGGCCGAGGAGCCCGAGGCGTTCGACTGTGAGACGTGCCCGGTGCGGGCGTGGCAGGCACGGCTCGATGACGACGATCGGCAGGCGATCGCGCTGTTTCGGGCGCTGACGCGGCCGGGGGTGCAGGAGATGGGCTTGGTGCCAGTGGTGTTCGAGACGTTCAACCTGACGCTGACGCGGCCGGAAGCGCACGGGCTGCTCGATCGGCTCGCGCTCCTGTACCAGCACGCGGCCTCACGCACGGCGGCGCAGACGCCGATGCGGGACGAGGACTGACATGGCCGATCGTGATCTGAAGATCGAAGTCCACTACGAGGACCACGGCGCGCAGCAGGCCGTTCAGAAGCTGGACAGCTCACTCGAAGGCGTGGGCACGACGGCGACCCAGGCGTCCCAGGGCGGCCTCACGAAGATGTCCGGCCTGATGAAAGGCGCGCTGGTGGGCGCGGCCGTGTCGGCGGCCTACGCCGCGACAGAGTTTGTTGGCGATCTGATGTCGATGTCCGAGGAGGTGGTGCGCGTGGCGGATCGCACGGGCCTGACCACCCGGGCCGTGCAGCAGCTCGGCTACATGGCCACGCAAAGCGGCAACAGCCTGGATCAGATCACGACCGCGCTGGGCCAGATGCAGAACCGGCTGGCCTCGGGCGACAAGAGCGCCGTGGCGGCCGTGCAGGCGCTGGGGCTGAACCTCGGCGAGATTCGGGATCTCAGCGCCGACGAGCAGTTCTACGCCATCGGCCAGGCGGTGGCCTCCATCGAAGATCCGATGACGCGCACGCAACTGGCGATGGATCTGTTCGGCCGGAGCGGCGCGGCCATCCTGCCCACGATGCTGGCCGACATGGAGAAGCTGCGGAACGAAGCGCCCGTCATGGCGGACGAGACGGTGCGGGCGCTGGAAGCGGCCGGCGACACGCTGGACTGGCTGGGCCTCAAGGCCAAGGTGGCCGGGGCGCACCTGCTCAACTTCTTCGTGGACGTGGCGAAGAACGCCAGCCAGTGGACCTTCATCGAGAACATGAAAACCGCGTTCGGCGACATCGAGCCGGTGACGGCGCGGTATTCAGCGTCGATGCTGCGCGCCCGGGACGCCACGTTCGAGCTGGGTGAGCGCGGCGCGAAACCGCTCACGATGGCGTTGGAGGATGCCGATCGCATCAGCAAGCAGCTCACGAAGTCGGTGCCGAAGCTGGGCCGGGTGTCGGGCGAGACGGCGGCCGAGGTGTGGACGCTGGCCGAGGCGCTCAGGACGCTGCGCGGGCAGACCGACCTCACCACGCTCGCGTTCACGACGCTGGACGGCGTGCTCGTGCAGGTGGGTCCGAAGGTGCAGGACACCGGCACGCAGTTTCAGTTTCTGGGCTGGGCGATCGAGCCGATTGTCGGCCGCCAGTTGCCCGAGATGATCGCACTGCTCCCGCAGGCGGCACAGGAAGCGACGGCCGCCACGGGGCCCACGGTGGGGTTCTTTCAGGGCATCGCGCAGGGAGCGGCCGGACTGGTGGACGGGCTGACGGGCGGAAAGGGGTTGGCGGGATTCTTCTCCAACATTGGGTTCGGCATCACCCAGCAGCTCGGCTCCATCCTGACGGGCGGGCTCAACAGCCTGATCGACAAGGGCCTCCAGATTGCCTGGGCCGGCGTCAAGAAGATTGGCAGCGTGATCAGCGGACTGTTTGGCGGCGGCGAGTACGGGGATGTCAAAGACGCCCGCAGGGCGTATGAGCAGTCGCTCGGCGGCGTGGATGCGCTGATCCAAAAAGTCAGTGACGCCTACGCCATTCTCGGCAAGTCGGGCTATGAGGCACAGGCCGCGCTCAAGAACTTCTGGAACGCCAAGGATCTGGAGAGCTATCAGGCCGCATTGGCGGTCATCGAGACGGCGTTTCGGGAGGCTGGTCTGGCGGGGCAGACCGCCGCGGAGCAGACGGCGACGGCGTTCGGTGAGGCGGCCGATGCGGCCGTGGTGGCCGTGGAGAAGATTCCCAAACACTACCGCACCACGGTGCAGGCCGAGGTGGTGTACGACGACCCGCACGGCGGCTCCGTGCCAGGGCCGTCGAATCAGCCGACCGTCCACACGGGCGGCTACATCGACCCGCGCGGGCGCGTGCTGCACTACGCGATGGGCGGTGAGGTGCCGGCCATCCTCCACAGTGGGGAATACGTGGTGCGGCGGCAGGCGGTAGACGCGCTGGGCGTGGGGACGCTGCAGCAGCTCAACCGCACGGGCCGGATGCCCAGTGCCGCCGCGCCCATCACGGTCACGATCACCAACCCGGACATCGACAGCAGTGTGGGGCTGGACCGCTTCACGCGCCGGCTGGAACTGGCGCTGGATCGGGCCGCGCGGCGGGCGAGGGCGTAATGGGCTACCGGCTCCTGTACCGCGCGGACGGCGTTGAGTACAACAGCCTCAAGCACTCGCTGGTCGTGGACGAGGTGTGGCAGGACCGCTCTAGCGCGTACGTCTCGGCCAAGGGGGTGACATCGCTCCGGGCGGGGATGCCTGTCCAGGTGGTGTGCAACACCGTCTCGAGCGTGACGTTCGGCGGGTCCGTGCGCGGATGGTGCGTGCGGCAGAGTCGGGCCGACACCGCCGTGCGCCACGACATCGACGTGGATGACTGGCGTGTGTGGCTCAATCGGGACCGGCCCTGCACAACGTACACGTCCGTGGCGATCGACTCCGTGGTGCGCGACCTCGTCACGACCTACCCCACATCGTTTTCGGCGGCCGGGGTGCATTCCATGTTCTCCGTGTCGGGATCGCTCGCCTGGCCGTCCGTGACGGTGGCGTACCACCACGACGTGACGCTCACAGAGGCGCTCGACAGCCTGGTGGCCATGGCCGACACCCCGCAGGCCACCTACCCGCCCGTGTGGGGCGTCACGCCCGACCGCACGGTGCATCTCGTGGGCGATAGCCGCTCCTACGGCACCACGGTGGTGGTAGACGATGCGGATCTCACCCTCCGCACCTTCGAGGTGGCCGAGATCGGCAACTCGATCTCAACGCGCGCGTATGTGTGGGGCGGCTCGGCCACGGTGGTGACTTCGCTCGCGGCTGGCGGGAACTCGCTCCGCACCTACCACAACCAGGCGTTCTGGGGGGTGCCGACGCTGCTGGGCGGCGGGCCGCCTGTGTGCTCGCTGTATGTGGCCGTGGGCACGGAACTCATCCCGGTCGTGAAGTCGAATACCGCCTCGGGCGATGCCACCGTGGGAGTGAGCAGCCTGAACATCCTGGGGGCTGCGCACAGCGGGGCGGCCATGAACGCCGTGGTGCGGGCGGTGCTCGTGCAAACCGCGCCCGACATCACGATCAATATCACCTCGGCCGTGACAGGAAACGGCGGCGTCTTTGCGTCGTACTTCGACTACGCCGCCATGGGCTGGCCGGAAAGTCCGCTCGCCCTCAACTCGCTCGCCAACCTCACGCACGTCCCGCCCGGGCAGGAACTCAGCCGTCTGCGGCTCACCACGACAAATAGCCAAGTGGCCACGGGCGGGTGGCTGGCGGTCAGCCTGACGGCGGCTGGCAGTCGCCGGGGGCTGTACCCGATCCAGCGGGTGCGGATCAGCGGGTTCGCGCGCGGCGAGACGGCCGCGCCCATCTACGAGGTGGAGGCGGGCGTCAGGCCGACGTACCGCGTCACCTCGCTCCTCTAGGAGTGTGTTCGATGCCCACGCGCCATCCTGATGTGTTGCCGCTCCTCACCGCCCAGATTACGCGGCTCGAAACGAACCTGACGAGCCAGCTCCACGATGTGAAGGGCGACCTGGGGTGTCGCATCACTGAACTGGCGCAGCGTGTCGGCGCCCAAAACGGGCGCGTGGGCAAACTGGAAACGTCGCTGACGAAGATCGAGACGGAACTCGATGACGATGTGCGCGAAACACGCGCCAACAGGAAGCGGGCCGTGCTCGTGGGCACCGGGGGCGTGCTGAGCGGCGCAGCCATCATCGAAGTGCTGCGGTGGATTGCCGGCGCGTTCGGGCAGGGGGGCTGATGACCACCGCGCGCTCCACCGGCCCGTCGCCGCATTTGCGCTGGTCAGAGCTGGCGTGCCGGGACGCGCTGCGGACGCCCTACCCGCTCGACTACCGCACCGATGCGCGCGTGCGCGACCTCGCGCTGGCGTTCGAGGCGCTGCGGCAGGCGTGCGGCAACCGCCCGCTGAAGGTGCTTTCGGCCTACCGCACGCGGGCGTGGAACGAGATCGTGGGCGGCGCACCCCTCAGTCAGCATCTCGCGGGCCGGGCGCTCGATCTCCAAACGCCGGGGCACTTGACGCCACACGACTTCTGGGCAATTGCGCGCGAAGTGGCGCGGCTCGTTCCGATCGTGGGCGGCCTGGGCCGGTACGACTGGGGGATTCATCTCGACGTGCGGCCGCGCCAGGCCGATCGCGCCGTCGTGTGGGACTTGCGCGAGGCGAAAACCGTGCGAGCCTGAACGCATGATCTGCACCACGCTGCACCAGATCGAACTGACGAGCCGCTGCAACCTCGCCTGTCCCTACTGTTTGCACCGGGTGATGACCCGGCCCAAGCAGGACATGACGGCCGAGACGTGGCAGGCGGCGATGCGATGGCTGCGATCCTTCGTGGCTGCGGGCACGCAAGGCGAGCTGGTGCTGAGCGGGACGGGGGAGCCGACACTCCACCCCCGCCTGGCCGAGATGGCGCTCGAGGCGCGGCAGATCCTGGGCCCCAACCGGCGGCTCATGACCACCACGAACGGGCTGGCGGTGACGCCCGCGATGGTGGAGGCGCTCGTGCCGAGTCAGATCCGCGTGTACGTGTCGCTGCACCAGCCCGAGAAGGCCGAGCGGGCCGTGTGGCTGCTCCAGCAGGCCGGGCTGTTCGAGCAGGCGGTCATGGACCCGGTGGTGGGCGCGAACTCCTGGGCGGGGCAAGTGGACTGGCCCGACCGCATCAATCGGGGCGGGGATGCCCGGCCCGTGTGCCCGTGGCTGTCGCGGGGCTGGATGTTCGTGGCCTCGGACGGGACGATCTTCACCTGCTGCTACGCGAACGGGGACACACCGCCACGCGGCCATGTGCGGTTCCAGGTGTCGAGCGTGCGGCCTGAGCCGTGGGCCGTCTGTGACGCCTGCTGGCAGCGCCCGCCACACTTCAATGAACAGGCACCCGAGGTGACCCGGTGACCGCGGATCTGCGCTTCTCGCCGGGCGTCGGGCCGGACGTAGCGGTGCGGGACGGGCGGGTGTCTGTCACGTTCGGGCCACAGCCGTGGACGTGGCTGACGTTCGGCCTCGACGGCACGCTGCTCGACAAGCGGCAGCGGCCGGTGGGCTACTACCCCAAGACGAACGGCGTCGTGGCGCTGGCACACGACGGCGAGCGGTTCCTGTCGTGGGACGGCGACACGGGCGCGGTGACCGAGCCGGCGGGGCTGCCCGTGGGTGTCCATGCCACGGGGGTGAGCCCGTCCGGGCTGAGGTTCTTCTCCCGCCGCGGCGACGGGGTGTTCACGGCCACTGGGGCGTACTGCGAGGGCGTGGCGCTCCCAAACCCCTACGCCTCGTATGGCCTGTGGGAGTGCCGCGATGACGGCACCTGCCTGACGTGGGATGAGCGGTACTACGGCGTGAAGCCGGCGGACGTGGGCGGGCAAGTCTACGCCACCCCGGACGGCCGGCTCGTGGTGGGCGAAGGGGCCGCGGGCGGCGTCGTGGGCACCGTCGACGGCCAGCCCTTCACGCTCTGGCCGGGCGAGGACACCCGCTGGCCGCGGGCCGCACACGACGGCACGACTGCGGCGATCGTGGCGTGGAGTGACGCGGGCCCCACGGTGCGGCTGGCCATCCTGACGCTGGACGAACTGCGGGTGCTGGCTGAGGCCACACCAGACACGCCCGCGGTGCCGCCCGCGCTCGAGGGCCGCCGGCTGTGGCTCGGCTACTTCTTCGCGCTGAGTGACCGCCCGGGCTACGGCGACAACCTCGCCGCGCCTGGCAACTGCACGGTGGTGCTCACAGAACCCGAGGCGCAGCGCAGCCCATGGCCCTACTTCGCGCCCCCGGGTATCGGCGACGGGCCGCTCAAGATCGGCACCTGGGTGAGCGTGCCACGCGGGTCCGCCTGGCCGGTCGTCGAGCCGGGCGACCTGGCCCTGTACGACGGCGGGCACGTCCTGCCTGACACGCCGTGCCCCGTGGGGCTCACTGGGCTGGAGTGCTACAGCGAGCCGGGCGAGCCACTGGCCGTCGTGGACGATCGGCTGCGCCGCTGGCTTCGGGCGTGGCCGCAGGCCCGCGTGATCCTGATCGGCCAAGCCTACGACCGGAACGGCCTGGAGCACGACGCACAGAAACTGGCCGCGCTCCAGGTGCTGCCCCTCCAGCTCGCGGTGGACTTCCCGCAGGTGGCGGGGGTGTTCTATTTCAGCGATGGGCGGCCGGGCGGCACCCGTGACCACGAGACGTGGCGCCCCATCCACGCGGCCGCGGCGGCGCTGGTGAGGAGACCTGACGACATGACACACCTGGACACGGTGCAGGCGGAGCGGGCGAAGTACCCGCCGCCGCAGTACGGCGTGGATGAGCAGGGTGAGCGCGTCCTGCTGAACCCGATGGGCAACGAGAACGCCGCCCGCATCAGCCGCGCCGTGGCGTGGGCGCATCGGGACGAAGGCTGGGGGCTGCTCGACAAGCCCAGCGGGAACAACGTCCTGGGCTACAGCGTGGACGTGATCATCAACGCGCGAGAGCGCCAGGTGGTGGACATCCTCGGCAGCAGTGAAGCGGAGTGTCTCCCCGTATGGAATGCCATCGAGTGGCGCGACGACTACGCGGCGCGCTGGCGGCCGCCGCTCAACCCGGACACGCTGGTGCCGGCCGAGCCGGATCTGGCCGCGCTGGCCCACCGGGTCGCGGTGCTCGAGGAACTGGTCACACGCATCACGAGCTGGATCGGAGGGTTCTGACATGGCGGTGCAACTCCACCCCGGCGACTGTCTCCTGTATCGACCCAGCGGCTGGATCGGACGCCTCATCGCGCTCAAGACGTGGAGCCCGTGGTCGCACGTCGAGCTGGCGATACGGCAGGGCAAGACGATCGCGGCCCGCGAAGAAGGCGTGAACTACTACGACACGCGCTGGGATCACCTCGGCATGGTGGTGCGCCCGCCGGAGACGTTCAATCTCAAGGCCGCGCTGGACTGGTTTGACGCCGAGGCGTGCGGACAACGCTATGACCTCCTCGGCCTCTTCCGGTTCTTTACCTTTGGGAAGCAGAGTCTCGACAAACAGTTCTGCAGCGAACTGCTGACGCGGGCGTATCGGGCGGGTGGCACGCCGATCTTCGACGGGCAGGACGCGGATCTGGTGCCGCCGGGGTGGTTCGCCACGATGGCGGGCGGGTACGGGTTCACCACGGTGTGGACAGACGGGAGATAGCCCATGTGGAAGCGCTGGCTGAAGTTCATCGGCAAGACGATCGTGCAGTACGCGCCGAAGATTGCGGACATCGTGATCGACCTGGTGGCGAAGAAGAAGTCGGCCGAGCCGCCGAGTGCGTAGCGATGCGCCGCGCCGGCAAGGTGGACGCGAACCAGCACGCCATCATCGACGTGCTGCTGGCGGCTGGTTGCAGGGTGCAGACGCTGGCCGCGATGGGCGGCGGCGTGCCGGACCTCCTGGTGCAGCGCCCGGACGGCACGCTGCTGCTCATGGAAGTGAAAGCGCCGGACGGCACCCTCACGCCGCTGCAGAAGAAATGGATGCACTACTGGCCTGGCGTCAGGGTGGTGCGCTCGCCGGACGAGGCGCTGATCGTCGTGTCGGAGGATGATCGCCCATGAGCCCCACGACGTGCCAGAACCTGGTGTGCGTTTCCGACACCCACATCGGGGATGCCCTCGGCCTGCTGTCGGACGCCGGCGCCATCAGCGACGACGGCCAGCAAGTGCGGCCGTCCGACCTGCAACGGGTCGTGTGGGACTGGTGGACGGAGTTCTGGGAGGTGTCCGTCCCGGAGATGACGACCGGCGAGCCGTACATGGTCTGCCATCTCGGGGATGCGATTGACGGCGTACACCACGGCTCCGTCAGCCAATGGACGCACAACCTCGGGACGCAGAGCCGGGCGGCCGAGGACATCCTGCGGCCCATCGTCGAGCGGTGCGAGGGGCGCTACTACCACCTGCGTGGCACGGAGGCGCACGTACTTGCCAGCTCTGCCGAGGATGAGCGGCTGGCGCGGGCGCTCGGAGCCGTGCCGAACGCGCAGGGGCAGCACGCGCGGTACGAACTCTGGAAGAAGGTCGGCCCAGCGGTCGTGCATCTGGCGCACCACGTTGGCACGGCGGGCAGCCAGGCGTATGAGAGCAGCGCCGTCATGCGCGAATTGACCGAGGCGTATATCGAAAGTGCCAAGTGGGGGCAGGCACCGCCCGACGCGATTGTACGCGGGCATCGGCATCGCTACATCCGTCTCGACATCCCCACGGCACGTGGGAGCGGGCAGGCCGTGGTCTGTCCGGGATGGCAACTCAAGACGCCGTTCTCGTTTCGGATCGCGGGGGCGCGGGTGAGTGCGCCGCAGTTTGGCGGCGTGGTGCTGCACTGGTCGGAACGGCATCAGGAACTATTCATCCGGCACAAGGTCTGGTCGATCCAGCGCGGGGAGGCGGAATGAGCAGCGAGGACATGCCCAGACCGGGGTCAGATGTTCCCAGAATGGGAACAGGCACCATCACCCGCGACGAGTGGTTGGCGGAGTTCGAGCGCGTCCTGTACCACTCGCCTCGACCCGAGGATGGCTGGATGACGGCCCGCGAGATTGGCGAGGCCATGGTGCCGCCGCGATCGAGTCGGGCCGTCTTGGCACGGATGTATCGCTACCGCGATCGCATCCTTGTCGGGCGTAAGGCCATCACGGACTTGGCGGGGCGCGAGACGACCACGTTCTGCTACAAGCTGCGGCGTGAACCAGAGTAGCGAGCATGACTGCGAGAACCAGCGATGTCCGTTAGGAACAGACAGGGGCAAATCGCGAACATGGCCACGAGAACTCCCACGGCCACGGTGTCCCACCGTGGTGTCGGTAAACGTTCACAAGTGCCGACACAACGGAACGCGGCCAAGGTGCCGGTGCAGGGGGTTGTCACGCTCCGGGCCTACACGATTCTCACTGAGGCGCTGGACGGGGCGCTGGCGGCAGGCGTCCATAAGCTGTTCAAGTACGTGGACAGCAAGGACGGCCGAGTGGATGAGGACTACGTGATCGCGCACCTGGACACGATCTCCAACTACTTGGACATCGCGCTCTGTGAAGTCCTCGACTTTGGGGATGACTGATGGCGCAGACCAGACGCCCGCATCGCTGGACAGCCCGCACGCTGGCCGAGGTGTACCGGGCGCTGGCCTCCAACGAGCTGTACGAGCGGTGGATTGATGACGAACGCGGCATTCTGGGCTTGCAGGAAAAGGGCCGCCTGACTGTCTCCAGGCAGACGATGGCCCCCACGATCATCCACGAGGCGCTGCACGCCATCTATCCGAAGCGCAGCGAGCGCGGCATCGAGCGCACGGCGCGGCTCCTGTACAGCCGCCTCAGCGATACCGACGTGAAGGCGCTGGTCGACACATGGGATCGCCTCGCCGTCCGGCTGAAAACACCCACCACGGCCGGGTAAGGCTGGTCGGGTACTGCGCGAGCTGCGCCCACTTCCACCGCTGGGCGGCCGAGCGGCCCGTCAACCACGGGCAGGCCAGGTTCGGCCGCTGCCGCCTGGGCATCGTCACGCACGGCCCGGTGGCGCTGTGCGACCGCTACCGGGCTTGCCAGCGGCGATTCAGGGCGTAGACTACTCACATGGCCCCGGCTACTCCCGACAATCTCAACGCGCCCCACGAGGCGCACGTGCGCCACGACGGGCTATCCTGCGGGGTCTGCGGGGCGGCGCTGCCTCACGCGCGGGCTGGACAGCGGTATTGCTCCGGCCGGTGCCGGGCGGCGGCAAGCCGGGACCGGAAGAACGCCACGACCCGGAGGCTGGTCGGGGAGGCGCTGCGCGTCTTAACAATTCTTAACAATTCTCTTGGGTAAGATACTTGACACAACCGAAGCGGACGGGCATACTAGGCGACGTGGATGTGAGGAAAGCGGCGGCGGTGCTCGGGAAGCTCGGCGGATTACGCCGGACGCCCGCGAAGGCTGCGGCTGCACGCCTCAATGGAAAGAAGGGCGGACGACCCAAGAAATCGCCCGCCCCCGATTCAGCCGGGCACGTAGGAGGTGCCTCGTGCCGAACACCAGAAGTCTAGCACACGCCACGTATGACGCCAGCGAATTGCTCGCGCAGTTCGCCGCCTCGCAGCGCCGCCAGTTGGCCGACCTGCGGGAGATCGCCTCGATCCTCGACCCGGCCCCTGATGACCCGTACGCCTGCGAAATCTGCGGCGGCTCGACCTCGGCCGAGTCGCGCAGCGGATTCGCGCTCCGCAACGGCGCCGTCATCCACATCAACTGCCTCACCGCCCAGATGGAGGAGTCCCGATGAACATCAATACCGCGTTCCCATCCAAGTACTTGAAGGCAGCGGATCTGGGCGATGCCCGGCCGATCGTCACCATCAGCCACGTGGACATGGAGCAGATGCCCGGAGACGCCAAGGAGATGCGCCCCGTGGTGTTCTTCGAGGGCAAGCAGAAGGGCGTCGTGCTGAACCGCACGAACTCGAAGGCGATCGAGATGATCGCGGGCTCGGCCGAGACGGACGACTGGGCGGGCGTGCAGGTGCAGCTCTACGTCGCCATCGTGTCGTTCAAGGGCGAGGAAGTGGAAGCGATCCGCATCAAGGCTCCGCAGGCCGCGCCGAAGCCCAAGCCTGTCGCGCCGCCAGTCGCCATCGCGCCCGAGGATGAAATTCCGTTCTGAGGGATGCCATGAGCTACAACAACGAAGGCATCCGGCCGTTCGTGATCGACCTCGAAACGGTGGCGATTGACGGGGCGGGCGACTACCTCGAAACGCCCACGGCCCCGAGCAACTACAAGGACGCCGAGAAGATCGCCGCCTACATCAGCGAGGCGCGGCAGAAGGCGCTGGACAAAGCGGCGCTCGACCTCGACCTGACCCGCATCGTGGCCCTCGGCTACGCCTCGCACATTGACGAGTCGGTGATCGTGCTGCCGGCCGTCAACGAGACGGAGGAAGCCGACCTACTCGCCGCCTTCTGGAAGATGGTCGGTGACGCGCCGCTGCTCGGGTTCAACATCGTACAGTACGACCTCCCCGTGCTCCTCCGGCGCAGCCTCTACCTGGACGTGCCGACGCCGCCCGTGACGCTTAGCAAGTACAAGCACCCGAGCGTGATCGATCTGATGCAGATCCTCAGCTTCGACGGGCTGCTGCCGTATCGCAGCCTGTCGTTCTACTGCCGCCGCTTTGGGCTGGACGTGCCAGCCGATGACTCGACCGGCGCGGACATTGCCCGGCTCGTCGCCGCGGGTGACTGGGACGGCGTGACGGCCCATTGCCGGGCCGACGTGATCAAGACGCGCGAACTGGCCCGGCGCATCGGCGTGCTGCCGGCCGCTACGGAGGTGTAGCCATGCCGCCCGATCGCTGCGACAACTGCAACGCGGAACTCGATTTGCGTGAGGACACGGACGGGCGACCGATGGCCGTCTGTCCGGTCTGCGAGGCCGAGCGCGAGATCGCCCGGCTGCGCCACATCGTGCGCGAGCAAAGCCAGCAGATCGACCGGCTCAAGGCCGTGATCCGGGAGCAGGCCGCATGACCCCCGGACTCATCTCGTCTGTCGTGAACAGCACGTTGACGCCCGTGCGCGCGACGATCCAGTTGTCGCTCGTGTCGCGTGAGGATGGCGAGCCGGTCTATGTCGTGGCGCTCGAGCAGCAGGTGACGGAACTGCAGCAACGCCTCCGCATCAGCGAGGCGGCCTACGACGGCGCGTGCGACACGCTGGCGGCGCTCGAGGAGGAGGCGCGGCGGCTCAGGCAGGAGAACACCTGCCTGCAGCAGCGCGTGTCCGACCTCACACGCGTGGCCGTGTGGGGCTGGAAAGGGCGGGTGGTGCGATGACGCAGCCCGCCCTGGAATTCGCCTCGCTGCCCGAGCCGTCTGCCTATCTACGTCCGACGAAATATCACGCGCACGCGGCCGAGTGTGCGGCGGAACTGGCGCGGCTGGACGGCTCGCGCGAGCGTGTGCTGGCGCGGCTGCAACAGGGCGAGGCGACCAACATCGAACTGGCGACGATCTGCCTGCGGTTCGGCGCGCGCATCTTGGAGCTGCGCCGGGCGGGGTATCCCATCACCACGGAACCGGCCGGGCGCGGCGTGTGGCTGTACCGGCTCACGGGAGGCGCGGCGTGATCTACTTGGCGTTCGCCCTGTTCGTGTGCGACCTGCTGCTGGCCTACGCGCTGCTGGTGGAGCGCCAGAAGCACCACCTCACCCGCGCCGCGCTGCGGTACTGGCGGAAGTACTCGATCATGCCCGGCCCGCAGAAGGAGCAGATGCCGTGACCTGGCTCATCTGGTTCTCGGCCGGCGAAGCCCTCATCATCCTGGCGCTCGCGGCATGGGCGGCGCACTTGCTCGGACAACTCGACAGCGAACGGCAGCGCCTCGCGCTGCTCAGGCGGTTGCGGTAGACCCGTCCCGGCTGGCCTACCTCGCGTGGCTTCAATGGGGGAGTGTGGGTTGGCCTAGCCCGGTGTGACGCCCGGAGATCAGGCCAAGCTGGGAACTGAAGCGCGGGGTGTTCCCGCGCGGGCCAGCCGGGACGGGAGTGGGGAGGGGGTAGGCGTGGCGAGGATTCGCATGATCAAGCCCGAGATGTTCGACGACCCCGACCTGGGCGCCGTCTGCCCCTTGGCGCGCTGGTTGTTCGCCGGACTGCTCACCCAAGCCGACAAACGCGGGCGGCTCAAGGATGAGCCCGCAAGACTCAAGTTGCGGCTGCTCGGGTTCGACCCGAAGGCCGATTGTGACCGCCTGCTCGACGAACTGCACGCCGCGCGCATGGTGCTGCGCTACGAACACGAAGGGACGGCGTATCTCTGGGTGCGATCCTTCGAGAAACACCAGCGCCCACACCCGAACGAGCCAGAATCGCAAATTCCGGCCTGTTCTGACGAACTCGTGAAAAAACATTTCTTATCGAGAAAAAACACGGCAAGAAATGTTTTGCAACGCTTTGGTGTACGGAATCTGGATCTTAATTCTGGATCTCTTGATTCTGGAGTACTTGATCATTCGTCACCTGACGGTGACGGGTTTGCGGGCTTCTGGGAGGCGTACCCCCGGAAGGTCGGCAAGGGCTCTGCCCGAAAGGCGTACGAGGCACTTGGGGCGAACGCGGAGCTACAGGCGCGCATCATTGACGCCATCGCGCGCCAGCGGCAGTCCCGCCAATGGACGAAGGACGGGGGGCAGTTCATCCCCCATCCGACTACCTGGCTCCGACAAGGCCGGTGGGACGACGAACCCGAACCCGATGTGCCGGTCGTGAACCCGCGCGCCGCGCCGGTCTACGCCGAGTCGTGGTGCCAGCACGACCCGCGCTGCGCAAGTCCGGACGTGCACGCGCTGGTGCTGGCGCGTGAACAGGAGGCGAGTGATGTGGCCTGCTGAACCGCTCTGCCGCATCGCGGTGCTGGTGCTGCTCGGATCGGCGGCGTGGGCCGTGCTGATTCTGGCGCTCTGTGCGCGTGCGGCGTGGCGGGAGCGGAGGAGGTGAGCCGTGGCTGACACACACACTCCGGACGCGGGCGGGCCGGTCGAGGCGGCGCGGGAGTGGTTTGACCGTGACCGCGTGGTGCATGACGACCGCTGCACGACGCATGGCCGCGCCCTCGCGGCGGAAGTGCGGCGGCTGCGTGAACAACTGGCCGCTTGCCGCGCCGCTGCGGGCGAGCAGGACATCCGGCTGGCGGGCGTCGAGGCCGAGCGCGACCACTACCGGGCGGCGCTGGCCGCGCTGCGGGAGCAGACATGCCACACCTGTAAGCACTGTAGCGAGCAGGGCGACGGCTATTCAAGCGACAACTGGCTGCTGTGCAACCTACTCGACATTCCATGCTCCGAGCTTCTCCACCGCTGCGGTGCGTGGGCGCGGAGGGAGCCATGAGCAACTGGACGAACGAGGGCCGCAACGCGCTGGCCGCAAGCAAGCCGAACCATCCTACGTGCGCGTGGGCCGACGATGCGGACGGGAACTGGGACACCGCTTGCGAAAACAAGTTCTGTTTCATCGAAGGCGGGCCGACCGAGAACCAGATGCGGTTCTGCTGCTACTGCGGAGGTCGTCTTGTGGTGAAGGCGCGGAGGGAGCCATGAGCGTGACAGAGCTTATCGAATCGCTGCGACCTAACCGCGACGAAGCGGCAGCAGAAGTTGCTGGCTACAACTGCGCGATGGTGGGGCCGAACACCGACAACTGCGACTTTCGGCTGTTCGCCAGCCCAGACCTGACCCGCGCATGGGAGCGCGGCAAGGCGCGAGGCGACAAGGCGAGGAGGGAGCCATGAGCAACGCCGCGTGGTCGCGCTACCAGCAGGAGCGGGAGGGAGGCGAGGGGCGATGACACATCCGATGCAGCCCGTGGTGCGGGACAAAACAGGCGTGCTGCGCTTTCAGGCTAACGCCATCGCGCGCTACCTGCTCGACCACGGCGGGATCGATCTGAACCGGCTGGCCCTCCTCGATTTCACCGATGACGACCGGATGCAGTTCGCGCAACTCATCGGCTACAGCGTGAGCGGCTACAGCGAGTTGGACTATGCCAGCGATGAGTCTGTCGATGCCGCCGATGAGATGGCTCGTGCCGTGCTGGAGGGAGGAGGGGGGCGATGACCTGCCCGGCGTGTGGTGCGGCGCTGGAGTCGGCCCAGCAGCGGCACCAGCGGCAGCGCCGCGCGCGCGGCCTGTGCGTGAACTGTGGGCAACCGCTGGACTGGACGCGGAGCACGTGGTACTGCCGGGCGTGTGCCGTGCGGCGGTCGGACACGGCACGGGCGCGGTATGCACGGAAGCAGCGGAGACTCGCCACATGACGGCGCTCCTCCTGGCGCTTGCGGCCTCGCACCTGCTCTGGTGGGGGCTGGTGCTCACCCACGCCAAGAGTCAGCAGCGCCTCTCCGAGAGTGCGGCGCGTCAGGATGCCATGCTCGCCGCGCTTGAGGCGCAGCTCACGGAGATCCGGGCGTTGGTGGTGCAGCAGCACGTGGTGATTCACAGCTTGCTGGCGTACGCGCCGATGGAGCGGAAACATTGACACACCGACGTATCGTCGTGACCGGCGCGGCGGGGTTCCTCGGCTCGCACCTGTGCGAGGCGCTGCTCGCCCGGGGTGACGCCGTGGTGGGCGTGGACAACTTGCTCACCGGCCGCGTGGAGAATCTGCGCGGCCTCCCGGACGGCCCGTTCACGTTCGTGCAGCAAGACGTGACGCGCGGCCTGTCGGTGGCCAGGCACGTGGGCGCCGTGCTCCACTTCGCCAGCCCAGCCAGCCCGTTGGACTACGCCCGCTGGCCGCTGGAAACGCTGCACGCCGGCGCGCTGGGCACGGAGGCGGCGCTCCAACTCGCCCGCGAGCGCCACGCCACGTTCCTGACAGCCTCCACGTCCGAGGTGTATGGCAGCCCGGCGGTGCATCCGCAGCCGGAGACGTACTGGGGGCATGTCAACCCGATCGGGCCGCGGAGCTGCTATGACGAGGCGAAGCGGTACGCCGAGGCGCTGACGATGGCGTATCACCGCGTGCACGGCGTGGACACACGCATCGTGCGGATCTTCAACACCTACGGCCCCCGGATGCGCGTCCACGATGGCCGGGCCGTGCCGACGTTCATCAGCCAGGCGCTGGCCGGCCAGCCGCTGACGGTGTTCGGGACGGGCCAGCAGACGCGCAGCCTGTGCTACGTCACCGACCTGGTGGACGGCATCCTGCGGCTGCTCGACGCGGCCGAGAGCCCGGCCGTGCACGAGCCGGTGAACTTGGGCAATCCGCAGGAGGTGACGATGCGCGAGCTGGCCGAGTTGGTTGTGCGGCTCACGGGCTCCCGGAGCCCCATCACCTACACCGCCCGGCCGCCCGACGACCCGGAGGTGCGCTGCCCGGACATCAGCCGGGCCAAGGCGCTGCTGGACTGGCAGCCCGAGGTGGCGCTGGAGGACGGGCTGGCCCGCACGATTGCGGAACTGCGCGAGCGAGGCAGGGGCTAATGGAACACAAGCACAGCGACAGCAGAACGCGGCGGCTGTTGGCGTATCACGCCTGGAGTCGGGCGAACCTGTGCGGCGCGTGTCGCGGCACTGGAAAAATCGGAGAGCGGTGGTGTAATGCCTGTGGCGCGAGCGGAGTTGTGAGCGACGGAACAAAGGGAGGCGGCATGAACGTGAAGTCTTCGATCAAGCGCTGCGAGGCTGACTAGCCATGCCGCACAAGGGGGCGTATCGGTACGACCGGGAGCTATCGACCAGTGTGTGTGTCCGCATGACGCCCACGCAGGTGCGCTCCCTCACCGCGATGGCCCACGCCATGTCACTGACGGTGGCCGATACGCTCCGCTTCGCCTTTGACAGTCTGCTGGAGGACATCCCAGAACCCGCGCTCTTTGCGCCCTACGTTCGCATCGCCTTCGGGCAGTACCGCCTCGAAAAACCACGCAAGTAACCGCCCGTCCGGGCCGTGTGTCCGACGCACCGGCCCACCCCACCCCACAATCAGGCATGGCGCACCGTCGCCGGGGCCACCCCGATCCGATCGTCTTTGAGGCAGCGCTGGCCCCGTCGGGCCGGAAGGCGTTGACTATCGACGCGGACATGGAAGCCATCCTGACGTTGGCGATCCCGGCCTCGGATGCGCTGCAACTCGTGACCCGGTTTCCCGAGCTGATGGACCGCTCGTTTCGGGTGGCGATCGTGCAGAACGATTAGGAAAATCGCGGAGTGCCGAGAAACACCAGCGGATTGCGGCGTGGCGGCCCCGGCCGCCCGAAGGGGCTGCCCAACAAGGCGACCCAGGACGTGCGGGAGTTTGCCCAGCGGTTCATCGACGATGAGGACTACCGGGCCAGCCTCAAGCGGCGCATCCTGCGCGGCTCCGCGCCGCACATGGAAACCCTGATCTGGCACTACCGTTTCGGCAAGCCCAAGGACACGCTGGACGTGAACCTGGCCGAGCTGGCCCCGCTCCGCATCGTGATCGAGGACGCCCAGCGTGACTGACGCCGCGCCGTACCTGTCGCTCCACCCGCTCCAGGGGCAGGTGTTCCGTGACCGGCACCGCTTCAAGGTGCTCGTGTCGGGCCGGCGCTTCGGCAAGACGCGGCTGGCCATCGCGGAACTACTCTCGCGCATCCCCACCCGTGGGCTGCTCTGGTATGTGGCGCCCACCTGGGACGCCGCGCGCGACATCTGCTGGCGCGAACTCAAGCGATTCGTGCCGCCGGCCTGGCTGGGCAAGGTGAACGAAACCCGGCTGGAGATGGAGTTCCTGAACGGCTGCCGCATCCAGCTCAAGAGCGCCGAGAACGCCGATGCGCTGCGCGGGCGCGGCCTCACGCACGTCAACGTGGACGAGTATCAGGACATCGACGCGGCGGTGTGGACGGACGTGCTGGCCCCTTCCCTGCTCGACACGGGGCACGGCGAGGGCTCGGCCTGCTTCTATGGCACGCCGAAATCGTTCAATCAGCTCTACGACCTGTATGCGCTCGGGCAGTCTGGACATCCCGAGTGGGCGTCCTGGCAGTTCAAGAGCATTGATGCGGTGGAGCCGCACGGCCACCTGCGCCTCGCGGACATCGAGCTGTTCCGCAGCCAGCTTGACGCGCGCAGCTTCCGTCAGGAGTTCGAGGCCAGCTTTGAGGCGCTGGCGGGCCGGGCCTACTACGCCTTCGCCCGCGCCGATCATGTGCGGCCGGTGGAACTGGAGCGCAGCGCCCCGCTGTGCGTGGCGTTCGACTTCAACATCGACCCGGCGAGCGCCGTGCTGTGGCAGCGTGTCGGGCAGGACTGCCGGGTGTGGCGTGAGGTGCAGACGCGGCACGCGGGGGGCGAGGCCACTCGGGCCACGGCCGAGCGGGCGCGGCAGTTCCTGCGCGACGTGGGCTGGACGGGCGAGGTGCGCCTGTACGGCGATGCTACGGGCCGGGCTGGCAAGACCACCGGGCCGTCCGACCATGCCGTGCTGCGCGAGGTGTTTCCGGGCGCGACCTGGCTGATCGGCGCGCACAACCCGCACGTCCGCGACCGCGTGGCGGCGGTGAATGGGCGGTGCAAGAGCATGAGCGGCGCCGTCCACTTCGCCATCGACCCGGCGTGCGTGAAGCTCATCGCCGATCTCGAACAGGTGGTGTTCGCGGAGAACGGCGACTTGGACAAGACGAGCAACCCCGCGCTCACGCACCTCTCGGACGCCCTGGGCTACGGCGTGGCCAAGGAATGGCCGCCCGCCAAGCGCGAGGTGGATGCCCGGATGTTCGCCAGCGTGAGTGTGTAGGAGTGACCCCATCATGGCCGACCTGATCGCCGCGCTCAAGCAGACGCACGACACCTACGCCACGCTGGCCGAGACGTGGCAGCTCCTGCAGCAGGCCTACCGCGGTGATGGCGGCTTCCTCGACGGCAGCAACCTCATCCCGCACCCGCGCGAGATTCTCTACAAGCGGAACGAGGATGGCAGCCCGTCCACGGAGGAGCAGGGCTACCGGGCCAAGTACACGCGCCGGCAGCAGCTCGCTCGCTACGAGAACTTCGCCCGCGCCATCGTGGACACGTTCCTGGCCTACCTGTTCAGCAAACCGGCGGTGCGGAAAGCCGAGGGGCTGCCCGAGCTGGAGGCGTGGTGGCGGGACGTGGACGGCGCCGGGATGCACATCAACGATTGGATGCTGCAGCAGCAGGCGCTGGCGTGCGTGTACGGCCACGTCGTGGTGGTGATGGATCGGCAGGCCACCCCGACGCCCGTCCCGCGCACCCGGGCCGAGCAGGGCCAGCCGATCCTGCGCTGCTACGGACCGCTCGACGTGCTGGACTGGATCTGGGCGCAGGGGCGCTACCAGGCCGTGAAGCTGCTGGACGTGGCGCCGCGCACGGCCCTGCTTGACACGACGGACGCCGAGTCGGACACCTACCTGGTGTGGACGCCCGAGACGTGGCAGCGCTACAGCGACGAGGGCGTACTGCTGGACGAAGGGCAGCACGGGTGCGGCGTGGTGCCGGCCGAGGTGCATCGGGCGCGGCTCGTGCCTGGGATGCCGGACATCGGCGCGTCCGTGCTGGGCGATCCGAAGCTCTTTCAGGATCACTACAACCTGCTGAGCGAGCTGCGCGAGATGCTGCGCGGGCAGGTGTTCTCGATGCTCAACATCCAGCTCGCGCCGGACGAGGAAGTGGGCGCGGCCCGCGGGCGCCTGGGTGACTCGGCGAGCGTGGAAACCATCGTGTTCAGCAAGGGCCCGGCCGAGTTCATCCAGCCGGACAAGGGCCCGGCCGAGGTGTACGAGGCGGAACTGCTGGCGCTGGAGCGGAAGATCTACCGGCTGGCCGGGCTGCCCTGGGAGGGCGACAGCCGGGAGGCCGAGTCAGCCGACAGCCGGCGGCTCAAGGCGCAGGACTTGAACCGGGCGCTGGCGCTCTACGCGGACGAGGCCGAGCGCGTGGAGTATGCCCTGGTGAAGCTCTGGTATCGGGCCACGACGGGCGTGACGGATGCCGCGGCGGTCGACGCGGCGCTGGCCGAGGTGCTGATTCGCTACCCGGACGAGTTCGGCACGCTGGACATCGCGCAGACCGCCGCGGACGTGCGGGACACCGTGACGGCCAACCTGGGGCAGACGGCCACAGCCGAGATCAAGAAACGGGCCGTGCGGACCATCCTGACGGATGCGGACGAGACGATGCTCGCCAAGATCGACGGCGAGATCGACGCGCTGGGCGCTCGCCTGGCGCAACAGCAGGCGCAAGCGCAGCCGGGGCAGCCGTCCGCGTTCCGGCAGCGCGTGAGCGAGGCGGCGCCCATCGCGCCCACGGCGGGCGTGCAGCCGATGCCCGAGGCGGCGCAGGCGTAGCCCATGCCCAACCCGATCCGGCGCGAGCACGCCAAGCTCAACGCGGCCATCGACGCGCTGGTCAATCAGTTCGCGCTCGATCTGGCCGACGTGTGGGGGCAGATGCGCCGCCGGATCGTCCAGCTCACGGCGCAACTCACCGTCGAGCGCGGCCGCGTGGTGAGCACGCAAGTCAACCTCGGGCTCGCCCGGCGCGTGGCGCAGGAACTCCAGGGCGTGCTCGAGGAAGCGGGCTACGGCACACTCATCGCGGACGCGCTGGCCGAGATGGGCGAGTTGGCGCGCTTCCAGGGGCTGGGCCAAACGCGCGTGGCGCGGGTGCAGCGCGAGGCGGCCTGGTCAGCCGAGACGCTGGACGCCTTCCACGACCTGAAGCTGCGCGAACTGCTCGAGGTGCCCGATGCCGTACTGCGGCGCGTGGAGCAAACGCTCCTGCGGGGCATCGTGGGCGCGCAGGACCGGGCGGAACTGCTGAACGAGCTGGTGGAGCAGCTCGAGCTCACGCTGCCCCAGGTACGGACGATCTACGACACGGCGCTCTCGGAGTTCAGCCGGATCGCGGTCGTGAGTACCACGCCTGGGCGGCCCGAGGATGCGTTTCTCTACGAGGGGCCGATCGATGGGCTGACGCGGCCATTCTGCCTGGAGCGGGTGGGGAAAGTCTACAGCCGGGCGGCGATTGACGCGATGGACAACGGCCAGCTCGACAACACGCTGATCACCGCAGGCGGCTACAACTGCCGGCATACCTGGGTGCCTGTTGCCGAGGGCAGCGAGCTGGCGCCGCTGGCCGACCAGGACACCTACGCGGGCGAGTGGTACGCCGCCGACGTGGCCGAGGCTGAGGCGGCCCGGGCCAGGCTCAAGGCGGCGCGGCGGAAGGCGCGAGGGACGTAGCCATGCACATGGTGGCGCATCTCACCGGGAAGCGGCTGTCGGATGCCATCGCCATCCCGAAACGGGTATGGCTGGAGGCGGGCACGGAGCTGCGGCGGCGCATCATCCAGCGCACGCGCGGCCGGAACGTGGACGCAGACGGCGTGCCGTTCGAAGCCTACAGCGCGGGCTACGCGCGGGCGAAGGCGAAGCGGGGCGGCGTGGGGGTCGGTGGGCGCGTGAACCTGACGGGCGCCGCGGCCGGCCCGAAGATGCTGGACAACCTGGCCGTGCGGGCGTCGGCCACCCAGAACCCGCGCATCAGCATCACGTTTGCGCTGGCCGAGAAGGCGCGGATTGCGAGCTACCACATGGGCGAAGGCCGGGTCGACCGGCTGTTCTTCGCCCTGAGCGATGAGGATCTGGACTACGCCGTGGGGTTCATTCGGCAGCGCATGGGCGTGTCGTAACACGGCGTCACAGGCCCACAGGAGGGGCCACCGATGGCAGACAGTACCGCAGATGCGGGCGCAGACGGCAGCGACAAGGCCGGCGGCACCGTGCCGTTCAAGGTGTTTGCGACCGAGGAGGAGTTCAACGCGCACGCGGCCGGCATTCGGGCCGCCGCGGAGCGCAAGGCCAAGGTGATCGGGGCCGACGTGGCCAAGCTCGAACAGATGGAAACCGAGCTGGAGGAGCGCCGTCGCCGTGACCTGGAAGCCCAGGGCCACTACGAGAAGGCCAAGGAAGCGCTGCAGAAGTCGGCCGACGAGCGGGTGGCCAAGGAGCAGGCCCGGGCCGAGAAGGCCGTCGCGGCGCTCCGCCGGCACCTCGTGGACGCGCAGCTCCGGGCCGTGGCCGAGGCCAAGGGGGCGTACAACCCCACCGACGTGGTGGCGCACCTGAAGGATCGGATCGGGCTGGACGAGGACTTCAACGTGCGTGTGTCCGACGCACCGGGCGGCGCGGTGCAGGATGGTGTCAGCCTGGAGGCGGCGGTCGTGGCGCTGCTCAAGGAGAACCCGCACCTGGCCAAGGCGACGGCGATGGGCACGGGGGCGGGAGCGGGTGGCGGGAAGTCCGTGTCGAGTGCGATGGCGGGCAGCCCGGCCGTGCGCGAGGCGCAGGCCACGTATGACGCGGCGGTGCAGGCGGCGGCGGCCAACCCGGCCAATGCGGCGCTCATCGACGCGGTGATGGCGGCCAAGCACGCGCTCAAGGCCGCCCAGGCGAAGTAGGGACGCGGAGACGCGGCGCCAACCGGGGGGCGAATACTCCGAGGCAGCCAGAGGGGCTCGCGGGCTGCGAATCGTGGGCCAGGTAGTAGTCCAACAGGAGCAGACGAATGGCCTTCACCGGCAAAGCGTCCTACGACAACATCGCCCTCGTGGGCGAAGATGTCAGCGACCTGGTGGCCTTGCTCGCGCCCACGGAGACGCCCTTTCTGAATCTCCTGTCGGCCGCGGGTCCGGCGACCAGCACCTGGCACCAGTGGACCGAGGAACTCATCGGTCCTAGCACCATCATCGCGTCCGCGGCCGTGAACTCGGCGACGGCCGCCACCGGCATTCTCATCAACGCCACTGGCACGTACCTGCAGGCGGGGATGCTGCTGCAGCTCGAATCCGGGGCGCCCGGCGTCGGGAACGAAGTCGTGCAGATCACGTCCGCAGTGGGCGCGAACTCCATCCTCGTCGCCCGCAACAAGGGCGGCGTGGTCAGCTCGCTGGCCGCAGGCGGAACGATCACCGTGCTCGGCACGGCCGCGCTCGAAGGCGACGATGTGCTCGTGGACGTGACGCGCAAGACCACGCGCGGCGCGAACGCGACCCAGATCTTCAAGAAGGACATCATCATCTCCGGCACGGACATGGCGATGTCGTACGCGCCCAACGCGGGCGACATGTTCAACCACCAGGCCGGGCTGCGGCTGCGCGAGAACCTGCGCGACCTGGAGAAGACGATCTTCCGCGGCGTGCTCATCAGTTCGGTGGGCACGAGCGCGATCACCCGCACGATGCAGGGGCTGGAGTCGAAGCTCACGGGCATCAACTCCACTATCGTGGCGGCCTCGTTCACGGCCAACCCGGTGCTCTACATCAACGATGTGTGGCAGCGGTGCTGGGACGCCGGGGCGCGGGACATCGACGTGCTCGTGGCGGGCGCGACGTGGAAGCGCGACATCAGCGGCACGAACGCCTCCGTCCTGAGCGTCGAGCAGGCGGACACGACCGTGCAGCGGAAGGTCGAGTACTTCCAGGGCGACTTCGGGGCGGCGCGCGTCGTCCTCTCGCCGTGGATTCACCCGTCGAGCTTCTTCCTGGTCAGCTCGGGCCGCGTGCGGCCGGTGCCGTTGCAGGGCCGGTCGTTCCAGATCGAGCGCACCGCGAAGGTGGGCGATGCGGAGAAGGGCATGGTCGTCGGCGAGTACACCGTCGAGATCCACCAGGCGCAGGCGATGGCGCAGGCGCACATCTAGCGTGACGACGTGACGGCATGACCACGGGCGGGGCTGCCAACGGTGCCGCCTCGCCCGTTTTTCAGAGGACGGAGCGACCCATGCGCTATCGGACATTCGCGGCCCTTCTGCTCGTGCTGGCGCTCCTGGCCAGCGCGATCACGTTCGCCCAGCAGCGACTCTACGGCACCAGTAGCACGGGCGGGGCGGTGCCCATTCTCGTGGACTCGACCGGGGCGCTCCTGATCTCGTCCGTGCTGACAGCCATCGCCTTTGAAGGCACCACCGATGACGCCTACGAAACCTCGCTCACGGTGGTAGACCCTACGGCCGACCACACCATCACGCTCCCGGACTCGGCGGGGTATGTGCCGGTGTTCGTGAACGCCAACACCACTGACGTGAACCTGGTGTTCGAGGGGGCCACGGCGGACGATCACGAAACGACCATCGCGGTGACGGACCCGACCGGCGACCACACGATTACGTTCCCAGCATCTGATATCACGGCCGCGGAGTTCTTGAAGATCGTGGGTATCACGAACGGCACGGGGGCGGCGAGCAAGGCGCTGGTGCTGGACGCGAACGCCGACATCACGGCGGGTCTGCGGAACATCGTGGGGATCGGCGATGGCAAGTTCGCCACGTACCACGTGGGGTCAACAGCGGGGTGTGACGGCACGCCAGGGACGGCCACGAAGGGCATCGTGACGAGTTGCACCGGCCCCGAGACGGCGCCCGATGCGCTGCTGGAGCGCATTCAGTACTTGGAAACACAGGTCGCGGCCCTGCTCGCGCAGCAGCCGCAGCGGTAGGCCGTGCCCATTCTGGCCATCACCCACCGCCCCGAGCATCGCCTCGGCCGTTACGCCAAGGTGGTCTATTTCGTGTGGGATGACGTGGTGGACGCCACGACGTATCTGCTGAAGGTGGGGACAAGTAGCGGTGGTACACAGCGGTTCACCCAGGACGTGGGGAACGTGCTGATCTACCCGCTCACGCTGGAGCCGGGCACGTACTACAGCAACGTGGTGCCGTACAACGGCGAGACGCCAATGGACGCCTTGGGCGAGCAAACGGTGACGGTATGACCTTCCGACTCTGGGCGCGGCGGATCGGGCTGGTGGTGGGGCTGGTGGGGCTGCTCCTGCTGAGCGGCCCCGGCGTGCGGGCGCAGACCGCGCCCGTGATCCAGTGGACACACCCCGGCACGAACGTGACCCACTTCCAGATCGTGATTGGCACGGCGGAGACGTGGGTGGTCGATGCGGGCCTGCCCACGCCCAGCGGAACGACGTACGAGTATGCCCTGCCCGCGCTGCCTGCGGGCCAGTGGCAGGTCAAGGTGCGGGCGTGCTACGGAGCCGACTGCCAGGATTCGGCGGTGCTGTCCGTCGTCAAGATGGTGCCTGCCGGGGCCACGGCGCTGAACTACTACTGGGTGAGTCCGACCGGGGCGGCAGCGAATTGGGCGGCGTGTAAGAGCGATACGCCGTTGGACGGCGCAGCGGCGTGTTCACTGGATCGCGCCAACCTCAGCATCGCGGCGGGCGAGACGGTGTTCCTGCGCGGTGGCACGTACGACTTGGTTGGTGGGAATGACTACGACTGCGGCGTGTCCCCGCAGGCGTCCGGCACACTGGTGGGCACCACCTGCACCGCGCCCATCACCTATCGGGCGCATCCGAACGAAACCCCGGTCATCACCACGGCCGTGTCGTGGCTCAACGGGATTCAGATCGCATCACAGTCGTGCGTGCGGGTGTTCGGCATGACCGTGACGAATGTCGTGGCCTACTACGGCTACCTGCGCTCCGCGCACTACAACGAAATCGCGTACAACACGTTTACGGCCACCACGACGGCGGGCGAGGTTGGGTCGGGGCTGTACCTCAATTCGAGTTGCACCCCGGCCTA
>WBZR01000833.1_pt2 | contig 36211 bp, 22 predicted proteins | sample 5204231 | NCBI WGS metagenome assembly WBZR01 (sample SAMN12412403, study PRJNA552823) | activated sludge metagenome | isolation source: activated sludge from anammox sidestream of wastewater treatment plant... | place: USA: Virginia | collected 2017-08 | reverse complement strand
GATTATCGACGGTGAGTATTTCGACCCGTCGGCCACGATCCAGCATCTCCTTCGTGCGATCCAGAATTGTATCGACTGCGTGGCGTGACTGTTCAGCCGTCAAGGTGCTCAACCCGCGCCCGCGACCGGCCGGGCACAAATGATAAAAGCAGGCGCGATTGATTCCTTCGCGGTCGATCAGGTCAAAAATCGTATCCAGATTTTCAACCGTATGTGGGGTGAGTGTCAGGCGCAACCCGACTTTCTGCCCGGCAGCCACACAATTGCGGAAACCGCGCATCGACCGTTCAAACGCCCCTTTGACACCGCGGAACTTGTCGTGGGTGGAGGGATCAGCGCTATCCAGACTGATACCGACGTAGGCAAATTCCAGCTCATGCAGGCGTTTGGCCACTTCGGCGGTAATCAGGGTTCCATTGGTCGATAGAACCACATGCACGCCGCGCGTGCGGGCATGGGCAGCCAGTTCATAAATATCCTGGCGCACCAGAGGTTCGCCGCCGCTGAACAAAACGCCGGGGACTTTGAAATCCGCCAGATCGTTCATCACCGCCATCGCCTGTTCAGTGGTCAGCTCGTTGGGATAACGGCGTGCTTCGGAATCGGAATAGCAATGCACGCATTTCAGATTGCAGGTGCGCGTCAGATTCCACACCACAATCGGGCGGCGCTCGGCTGCAGTGGCTGCCAGGGCATGACGCTGATGTTTGGGCGGATCGATCTGCGTGATTTTCCGACCATAGCGATGGGGTGTACTGGCTGTTTCCAACCCGCCGTAAAGTGCACTGATGTCAATCATGGAACAACCTCAAAAAGTACGCTGGGGCGCATCGATGCAATTATAACCGGTTATCTGGCGATATCTCCATTGAGTCGATTGCGCCCCACCGCCACGCATCGCGCTGGTGATAATAGCAGGCGGTTATTGTCGGCCGCAGCTGTAGCTGCGATGTTCACCGGGCGATGATCTTCGTTTTCGCGGGATTTATCGGGCATATTCCACGGTTCGCACTTCGCGGATCAGGGTTACCTTGATTTCACCGGGGTAGGTCAAATCCCGCTGAATTTTCTGGGCGATATCACGGGCGATCTTGGCGCTGATTTTGTCATCCACGCTGCGGGCATCGACGATGACCCGCACTTCGCGGCCAGCCTGAATCGCATAGGCTTGGCGCACGCCATTAAAACCGGTTGCCAGTTCCTCCAGCTCCTGCAGGCGCTTGATGTAGCGTTCGAGGCTTTCGCGCCGGGCGCCGGGGCGGCTGGCACTGATGGCGTCGGCAGCCATGACCAGCGGCGTGTAGGGCGTGGTCGGCGGAACATCGCCATGATGGGCCAGGCAGGCGTTGAGCACCGCTTCGCTTTCATTGAACCTGCGCAGAAACTCCATGCCGATCTGCGGGTGCCCGCCCTCTTGTTCGTGGTCCATCGCCTTGCCAATGTCATGCAGCAGACCGGCGCGACGGGCAATGGTTCCGTCCAGGCCAAGCTCATCGGCCATGACCTGGGTCAGATACGCCACCTCAAGCGAGTGCTTGAGTACGTTCTGGCCATAACTGGTTCGAAACGCCAGTCGCCCCAGCATGGGGATAATGGGTCGGGGCAAATTCGGCAGTTGCGCATCCTGTGCCGCCTGTTTGCCCAGTCGCAGCAGTTCCTCCTCCATCTCTTTGTTGGTCGCCGCAACAAGCTCCTCGATCCGGGCGGGATGAATGCGTCCGTCGGCCACCAGTTTTTCCAGGGACAGTTTGGCGACCTGTCGCCGCACCGGATCAAAACAGGAGACAATCACCACGCCCGGCGTGTCGTCAATGATGACATCCACGCCGGTCGCTTTTTCAAACGCCCGGATGTTGCGCCCTTCGCGCCCGATGACCCGGCCTTTCATTTCGTCATTGGGGATCGACACCGATGAAACCGTGTGTTCGGCGGTTTGATCGGCAGCATAACGCTGAATGGCCTGGACGATGATTTCGCGGCTTTTTTCCCTGGCTTCTTCCTGGGCTTGTTCGGTCATTTTGCGGATCAACTCGCCGCACTCGCCGCGATATTCGTCTTCCAGACGCTGGAGCAGAAGGCTCTTGGCTTGATCCACCGACAAATTGGTAATGTTCAACAACCGGTCACGCTGCTCCTGCAGTACTTCACCCAGCGCTTTTTCGTTGGCAGCCACATTTTTTTCGCGCGTCGTCAGTTGTCGCTCCTGATCATCGAGCTGGCGTTCCTTGACGGTCAGGGTGTCCAGTTTGCGATCAAGGGTGTCCTCGCGGTTGCCCAGCCGCTGCTCAAGCTGTTTCAACTCCAGGCGCGTACCGGCAATCTCCTGATCCAGTTGCACACGAATTTTCTGCTGCTGCTCCTTGGCAGCCAGTTCGATTTCCTTGGCATTGGTCTGGGCTTCGCGGGCAGAGGTTTCGGTAATCTTCTTTGCATCCGCCCGCGCCCGATTGAGAACCGAGGTCGCCACCCTGGAGAAGTAGATCGCAGCGGCGATAGCGCCCAAAACCAACCCGATTAAAATTCCAATGATGTAGGACATGCCAACCTGCTCTTATCTCGCGATTTTCCACTGTACCGGTTGGTGAGGCCTGTTCGGCAACTCCAGCGGCGCAATATCGCGTCCGGTTGTTCAATAGCGGATCAGAAAAGAGGACAGGTTTTGATGTGCAGCGGCAACCGATTCAGACACGCTGCCGAATCGGTCGGGCGAAAAAGCCCGTTGATCGGCAGCAGTTCAAGACTGACGACAAGACGAGTCTTGTCGAAACATCCAGAGGAAATCCGGTCAATGCTCCAGCTTGCTGCTTCCGGGGCGCTGTGCCCCAACCAGCCAGCCAGTCAGCCAGCCACTGATGACTCAGCCTGGGTGAAGACGCGGATGCGGGTTGCGCTTTTTTTGCTTGCAACCAACACGCTACGTGTAGCGCAGTAATTAGCCGCGCCATCAACCCAACGATGGTTGATAACACCTGCTGCACCAGTAACAAGTTGACTCCGGAATTTTCCACGTTTCGGTTCCAACCCTCGCAATGACATGCGTTTACACGCATTTATATCCTGCGAGACGGGACATCAAAAGCCTGTTTCAGGCGCTGGCGACTCCGCTTTGCTCGCCGGCCCGTGATGACGGGAGAAAAATATCCTATCTGCCCCGTACATCAAACACACTCCCCTTATCCTACGATCAGTCGCGCTTGCAGACAAGAAGACTCGTCGATAGCAAACAGGGGCGCGCGATTTTGTCAGCCTGCGGCGGCCGTTGTTGCGGTCGCCATCGCGGGCATCGGCGGGACAGATGGCTGGGCGTGGTCCCGGTCATACGCTTTGCGCAGCAGATTACGAAGCACCATCAACAGGGCATCGCTTTCCATAAATGTCGGGGGCATACGCAGGTAGACGGTTTTTTCATCAATAACGCGCAAAGTCCCCGGAGCGCCGGTCAGTGCCTGCTGGGCGCGGGCGGCGTTGTGCACCGTCAGAACACAATCAGGCTCTTTTTTGATAATGCTTTCAATACCATACACCCCCGCCAGCAGGCGCAGTTCGGTCAGCGTGATCAACACCATCACCTGTCGCGGGATTTCGCCAAAAGCATCAACCAGGTCATTGGAGAGATTTTGCAGCATCTCCAGATTACCGCAGCGGGTCAGTCGGCGGTAAACATCCATGCGCTGACGATCGGCGGCGATGTAGGTCTTGGGGATAAATGCGCTGATGCCAATATCCACATGGGCTTCGGGCAGCACGGCTTTGGGTTGGTTTTTCAGTTGGTTGGTCGCCTGCTCCAGAAGCTGACAATACATCTCATAACCGACGGTCGCGATATGTCCTGACTGTTCGGGGCCGAGGATATTGCCTGCGCCGCGCAGCTCCAGGTCGCGCATGGCGATTTTGAATCCCGCCCCCAGGTGGCTGTATTCTTCAATCGCTTTGAGGCGCTTGGCTGCCACCGGTGTCACCGGTCGGTTCGGCGGCAGCAGCAGGTAGCAATACGCGCGATGCTTCCATCGGCCCACGCGCCCGCGCAACTGGTGCAGCTCGCTCAGTCCGAAACGATCCGCCTGATTAATGATCATCGTGTTGACGTTGGGGATATCCAGCCCGCTTTCAATGATCGTCGTACAAACCAGCACATCGGCTTCATGGCGGATAAAGGCCAGCATCACTTTTTCCAGCTCACCTTCAGGCATTTGCCCGTGGCCGATGAGAATACGCGCATCGGGCACCAGTTGATGAATCTCATCCGCCACTTCAATAATGCTGTGCACGCGGTTATGCACGAAATAAATCTGACCGTTGCGGTTCATTTCCCGCAGAATCGCCTGCTTAATCCGTTGTTTATCGTAGGGGACGATCTCGGTGACGATGCTGCGCCGGTTCTGCGGCGCTGTGGTCAATGAACTGATATCACGCAGCCCCAGCATGGAAAGGTGCAGCGTGCGCGGAATGGGCGTGGCGGACATGGTCAGCACATCCACCAGCTTGCGCATTTGCTTGAGTCGCTCTTTATGGGTTACACCAAAGCGCTGCTCCTCGTCGATCACCACCAGCCCCAGGTCGGCAAATTTCACATCTTTGCTGAGCAGCCGGTGTGTACCGATCAGCACATCCACTTCGCCCCGACTGGCGCGGGTGAGAATATCCTTCGCCTGACGCGCGGTCTTGAAACGGCTGATCGACTCAACCACAAACGGATATCCCGCCAGCCGCTCCTTGAAAGATCGATAATGTTGTTCGGCCAGCACGGTTGTCGGAACCAACACAGCGACTTGTTTGCCAAATTCAGCCGCTTTGAAGGCAGCCCGCATCGCCAGTTCCGTCTTACCGTAACCGACATCGCCACACAGCAGGCGATCCATCGGACGAATTTTCTGGAGATCCGCCTTGATTTCGGCGGCGGCAACCAGTTGGTCGGGTGTGGGGTCGTAGGGAAATTCTTCTTCAAACTCTTTTTGCCACTGGGTATCAACCGGATAAGGCTGACCGGTTTCGGCGTTACGGGCAGCCTGAATCTCGATCAGTTCCGAAGCCAGGTCCATCACGGCTTCAGCGACCTTGGCTTTTTGTTTCTCCCAGACACCCGAACCCAGCCGCGAAAGCTGCGGGCGACCGGTCAACCCCCCGATATATTTCTGGATCAGGTTGATGCGGGCTGCCGGGACATGCAGCGTGGCACTATCGGCAAAACGCAGCGTGAGATACTCCTCATTTTTGCCCTCCTTGGCGATGGTGCGCATGCCCATGAAACGGGCAATCCCGTGCGCCACATGCACCACATAATCGCCGTCTTTCAAATCAAGAAACGAATCGACCGGCCGCGAAGCGGTCACTTTCTGGGTGCGCCGCCGCTGCTCGTAACGATGAAAAAGCTCGTGATGCCCCAGCAGCGCAATGCCCGACGGGCCAGCCGACCGGGGGGCTGCGCTCTGGTTCTCATCGGCAGTACGGGCGGTGTCGGCGTGATCAAGACTTGCAGCCGAGTTGGCGCCATGCCACAAAAACCCGCGATGCAGATAGCCCAGCGGCATTTTGATGCGTCGGCTGAGTCCCGGCTGCTCAGCATCGGTCAGTTCGATCAGGCGCTTTTTTTCGCCTTCATTTTCGCAGAAGACGACGACTTCATTTTCCCGCGTCAATTCCGCCAGTTCGGCAATGGCTTTTTTGACCTCGGTTTCAAAACGGACCAGTGAGCTGATGGGCAGGGCAACGTGTTGTGCCGGGCTGCCCATCAGGCTGGCGGTTGCCATCAACGCCTGATCGAACTGGCTCAACTCCAGACGATTGAATCGCTGCGTGTGTTTCAACACAGCGCTCAGCGGATAAATCCCCCTCACTTCCTCGGGCAGACGATCCAGATAGGAGCGCGCCTGTTCGGCAATTTCCATCGGTGCCCATAACACAATGATCGTGTCATCGGGTAGATAGCTCAGCAGATGTGTGCTGGCGCTGGCCTCGGGCAGCGCTCCGTTCAGATCGACCAGCGTGACTTGATCCAGCGCCTGCTGCGACCCCAGCGAATCCAGATCAAAGCGCTTGATCGATTCCAGCTCGTCATCGAAAAAATCCAGCCGCGCCGTCAACCCCACCAGCTCACCCGCCTGGGCATGTTCGCCGGGCAGATAGATATCGATGATCCCGCCGCGCACCGCGAAATCTCCGGGTACTTCGACCTGATCCAGACGGTTGTAACCATGGTCGCTCAGCCAGACGATCAGCTTTTCCGGCTCGAGCTTCATCCCGGGTTTGAGTGTCCACAACAATTGCGCCAGTTGCTGCGACGATGGCACCGGCTGCATGAGCGACTGAATCGGCGCAACGAGCAGCGATTCGCGGCTGGACGACAGACGCCAGACCAGTTGCAGGCGATTGGAAACCTGCTCTTCGCTCAGTTTCCCCAGGCTGCTGGCCAGTTCCAGCGCAGGCACGACCTGCGGACGTTTGCCATGAAACAGCTCCATGTCATCGGCCAGATCATCGGCTTCATCGACGTGGCCGCAGATCACCAGAATCGGGCGGCGCAGTTGCTGCTGCAGGGCCGCAGTCACCATCGCGACGCTGCTGCCCCAAAGGCCTGAAGCGCCCGCGCAGCCGTTTTCGTTGACCAGATCGGCCAGTTTGGTCAGTTCGCGCGCAGCAACGAGCCGCGAGATCGCCTCGCAGGAGGGTGTATCAGCCATAAGTGTTATTATCGTAGGTTTGCACGGGCAGCGGGTAAAGCCAGCCTGACCAACAATTCACCAGAACCAGCGCTTGTACAACATCCAGTTCGCTGCACGAGCGCCATGGGTTGCTGCCTGCGAGCAGCGGCAAGTCAAACGCCACGATTTTATTTTTCCGTCGGCACGACAATGCCGCGCATGATTGTCCTCTGGGTTACGAGGAAGATCAGCAATGTCGGCAGGCTGGTGATGACCACCGAAGCAAAGACACCGCCGGAAGAATTGTTCATCTGAAACTGATACAACCAGACGCTGATCAGCCACATCTTCGGGTTGGGAGCGACCAGCAACGGGTAAAGGAATGCGCTGTACGCCGCATTGAACGTGCCCAGCGCCAGTACAGCCAGGATCGGCTTGGACAGCGACATGGCGATTTGAAAGAACATGCGGATTTCGCCGGCGCCGTCGATCATCGCGGCTTCGTACAATTCGCCGGGCAGCGAATCAAAAAAGCCTTTAAGCAGAAAGATCAGGTACCCGTTGGCAGCCAGAGGCAGAACCAGGGCGGCGAACGTATTGAGCAGATCCAGTTTGCGCAGGATGATGAACTGCGGGATCATCCCCACCATTGGCGGAAACGCCATCGTCGCCATGAGGATCAGCAGAATTTTATAGGTTCCCGGAAGCTTGTAGCGACTCATCGCGTAGGCAGCCAGCGGATTGATCAGCAACGATACCACAATTGCCAGGATGCAGAAGACGAGCGTGTTGACCATTGCCCGGCCTTCAAAAAGCATCTGATCCAGCACGTTGAGATAATTACGAATGGTGTACGTCCAGCGCAGCGCGCCGGTGTGATTCAAAACGTACGCATATTCCATCGCCGCGGCCGGTATCGGCTGGGGGGTAAGATTCTGACTGACCTGCCAGTCGCGCCAGGCATATTCCGGGCCGGTCAGGCGGAGTTGCTCGATCGGCTGGGCGTCAAGAAATTCCTGGTAGTCCAGTCGATGCTGACCACTGAGCCAGTGTTGACCGTCGGGCAGCGCAATCTGATCAAAAGAAGAATAATCACTGTGCCAGGCGTCGTTCAACTTCGGCAGATGGTGCTGGTATGCTTGTTGGAGAAATGTCACAAATGCCATTTTATCCCCTGTGAAAACGACAAAATTCGGATTCACTTCCTTGCGGACAAACTCCGTCCATTCATTGCGCAACTGCTGATCGGCGGATGAGGGAACCGTGGCAGATAGTTGAAAATCCGACCATTTTTTCAGCGGCTGCTGATGCTGGGCGTTGTAGGCATTGGTATTGACCCGGCCATAGGCAGGATAAATCATCGAGTTGAGAAACAAGCCGGTCAATGAGACGTATTGCACATTGCTCGGATCGGCTTCATCGAGCATTTGAAAGTACGTCTGCTGAATTGGATTGTCGGCGTAATCGAAGCGCCGACTGGACCATTCGGGTACGGCAATGACGATGGTAGTCCAGCTCGGGATCAAGGCCCCGACCGCGAAGTTCAACGCTTCAATGTCGCCATTAAATTGATGGCGCAGACGCTTGCGCAGTTCGCGCAACCCCTCCGGGACTGTCATTGTGCCAAAAGTGCCGCCAAGAATGCGCCAGTGTCGGGGGAAATTCGCCTGTTGCAAAAAGCGCCGAAACAGCGCGATCTGCTCATCGGCTGCCGGGCCGGCCTGGGGGACCGGGACATCACGAAAACTGAAAAAGGTATCGTTGTACGCCTGACCGAGGGCACTGACATCCTGGTTGTACTTGGTCTCCAGGAACTTGCGATAGAGCATGTCCGAATCAACCCAATAGCGTGGGATCAGGCCCATATCGACCTGATCCAGATCGCTGCGCACCGAACCGGAGAGCATGGTCAGGAAGGGGTACAGAATAGAGATCGAACCCAGGCACAGCACGAGAATAATCGCCGCATACAACAGGCGGCCGCGCCAGCTCCGGGCCTCGATGGATGACATTATTGCCATGTCAATAAATCCTCATACACGCGTGGCGGTTTTGAACTCCGCACCGGAGAGCATTCTGAGCTGATACGCTGTGAAGGCGATCAACAAAGCGCCAAGAATCCAAGCCATCGCCGCACCGGAACCAAACTGCAGCTCCATGAACGTGCGGACGAAAATTTCCAGATCCAGGATATTGGTTGCATCGCCGGGACCGCCACCGGTCAGCGCCAGGATGTAATCCGTTCCACCCTTGAACGCCCCGACCACGGCTGCGATGAACTGGATGCTGATCAGATATTTCATACGAGGCAGCGTGATATAAAACAGCTTATGCCAGTAGTTGGCGCCATCAATATCCGCTGCTTCGTATAAATCGCCTTGCACGGTTTTCAGTGCGGCCAGATAGAGCAGACATCCCGGCCCCGCGCCGGCCCAGACCAGCGGGATGATCGTGCAGAGCATGGCCAGTTGGGGCGACTGGATCCAGCGGATCGGTTCGATGGCGAATTGGCCGAAGAACAGGCTGAAAACAGCCGTCGGGCCGAGTGTGATCAATGGATAGATCGTCAACGCCACAAATGCCAGCGCCACCAGCGCCAGCACGGCACGGAACCGCCGCGTGGTTTCGCTCAACCGGATCGGCAGCATGATCAAAAAGTAGACCAGGCTTATCCACACCCCCAGCAGCATCAGCTTGATCAGGATCGCGATTGGGGCCGGCAGATCATTAAGCAGCAGCACCACCTGGTTGAGCATGCCGCTGGAGGAAGGGTCGTAGAACTGCTTCCACATGATCATGATCACCACGCCGACGATGACTGCGGGCAGGTAAAAGATCGTGCGAAAAATATATTTCAGCGTCGCGGTCGGAACCTCATCGAGCAGAATTGCCAGGAGGATCGGCGGCCAAAAGCCCAGCCCGATGGACAGGGCAACAAAATAAAACGTGTGTCCCAGTGATGACCAGAAGCGCGGATCAAACAGGGCGTTGGCGTAGTTATCAACACCCACCCACACGCTGTCCAGAACAATGCGGTAGTCGCTGAGCGAGATCCCCGCACCGCCGAGCAGCGGCAGATAGGCCCAACCGAGCGTTAGCAGTAATCCCGGTGCCAAAAGTACATAACCGTAGATGTAGCGCCGCCAGCGACCATCCTCCACCCGAACCGGCGAAACCCTGGTGAAATAGCGCCAGACGGAAACCATCCCGAAAATAAAGATGGCAGCGACCAGCAGCATCACGGCTGAACCGGCAATGCGCCGCGTTCGCATCTCGGATGGGGTGATATTGCCCAGAACCCGCACGTTGACCTGTTCGGCGGATGCCTTGAGCACTTGTTCGATCCGGTCGACGCGCTGGTCATAATTCAAGTGCGACAGATCCATCTCCGTCGCGAGGTACATCGGGTCGCTGAGATAACGATAGATGTTCTGGGTATTGCGACCGTACGGTTCGGGCACACCGCCAGCCAGGCCACTTTGATAAGCCTGGCGCCAAGCCGGCGGGATTGTTTGCAAAATGCGGTCATAGCCGAACTTGGCCAGCAGAGCAGGGTTGACAAACTGACCATAACCGAAATCGACATACGTCGCCGTGCGAATCCGCTGGGCCTGTTCACTGGTGACAAACCAGATGTAGCGCATCGCCTCCAGTTGCTGCGCCAGTGAAGAACCGCTGTAAACGCCCAGCATCGAGCAATTCAATTCGCCATTGGCCTGACCACTGGGGCCGGTGGGTACGGCAGCCAGTCCGACCAGTTGCGGGTTGATGGTGCTGAGTATCTCATCGGTGAGATAGGCGAAGCGCATGGCGATGCGCCCTTCCTTCCACAATTGTTCAAGCTCCGCCGTGCCGGTATAAACGGCGCCGGGGATTTTCTGACCATCACGCTCGAATGGCTGGCGCATCAACCGCCAGAGAAACTCCACACCGATGGCTGCTTGGCGCGACCCATAGGCGGCATACCAGTTGCCGTTCTCATCGCGCTGGACAGCCCGACCACCGGCGGAAACCAGGAAGGTATACGCCCCCCAACCCAGTGTCTGACCTCCGACCATCATCAGTCCATATTGATTACGCGACGGGATGGTGAGCTTGCGGGCATACTCCAGAAATTCATCCCAGTTCCGCGGTGGTCGCTCGGGATCGAGTCCGGCGGCGACGAACAAGTCCTTGCGATATTGCATCCCCATGACGAACGTTCCCGTGGGAACAGCCCAGGCATGGCGTTCATCGGAGCGGCCGCTTTCGTCCTGCCGATAAATCACCGGCCAGGCCGGGGCGGGAACACGCTGGCGAATCAATTCCAGGGCATGGGCGACTTCCTCGGGGGTTGGATCAGCAGCCCAGTGTTTGTCGTCAATAATCTGCCTGACCTTGGGGTTATCAGAAAGGATTCGCGCCAGCAGAATTTCAGTCGGTTGCAAAAACCCCTGCGCCAGATAGGTCGAACTCATCCGAAAGTTGACGTAAATGACATGTGGGGGGATGCCGGCAGCAATCGCCATCAGCGGCCCGGAGTCCATGGCGGAACCACCGATGACGGGCATGACGAATGGCTGGATATCGACATTCGGATGTGTCTTGAGATATTCGCGCAACAACGCACGGGAGGCGATGGCTGTAACACCGGTTGACCGCGGATCTGGTTGATCCTGCGAACGGAAGGAGATTTTTTCTGTTGGCTCTTGCGCGTGTTGATCAGCGCCATGGAGCTGGCTGGCCACCATGAAAAGAATGGCCAGACCAATCACCCAACAATGATGCAAATGCCTTGGTCTCACTATGTCACAATCCTCATCAACAAACGGACGTAATAGGAGCACACCAATATTTGGACAGCGACCGGCGACTCTAGCAAAAGTGATCATCATTAACCAGAGCATGGAAGCAGATTTGGCGCATGATTTCAGGGTTGGGTTCTTCTCCCGTGCGTCATTCGCGTGCGGTTGATTTTACGCCCTGCCCCACCAGCTCGTCCAAGTGCCATCAGGGGCAGGATCATCTTTGCGCAACTGAATCGGCCCGGTAAACGACCACGGTTCGTTGGGTTGTTCCTGTGGTATATCGATTGCAATGTCGCCTGGTTCCTGGCCTTGGCGCGCCAGCAAAAGTGGTTGATCCGCGACCAGATTCAAGACCAGGTGGCCATCAGCGTCGATTGATTCAGGGTGGGTCGTCGCGCCGCTGGTGGTGTCAATCACCACGATTTGTTCCAGCGATATTTCTGGCCAGGGGTTGCGCAGGCGGATGGTGCATGGATGCTGGGCATTGAGCACAACCCACCGTGTTGCCCCATTTTCCCACTGGGCTGAGACCAGCACGCCCGGGCGGGCGCGCAATTGAATGAAGCGGACCTGATCCCAACTGCCGGGCATGGCGGGGAAAATCTGAATGACGCCGGAGTGACTTTGCAGGAGCATTTCATTGACGCCATTGGTCAGGCCGCAGAGTTGATTCTGCATCCACATCATGCCCGGGCGCTCCTGCGGGGCGCGCGACTGTTCGGATAAAAATCCGTTGCTCTTAAGGGTGCTGGTGACCCAGCCGTTGAGCAGTGCATCCAGTGCCCCATCGCCATCGCCCATCCATGCCCGTGCGACGCCGATCCACCCCATCGACAAATCGTCGTTCCAGCGCAGACGCTGCTGATCGGGTTGGCCCATGGTGACGCGCGACGAACAGCGCCAGATATGTTTCAGTGTCCGCTGGGCGACGGGCAGGAGTTCCTGCGGGCCAAGCTGCGTTACCAGGCCGGTGGGATAGATCGGGACAATGGTATAGGGATGCGAGATGGGTACATCCAGCGATACGTCGCGCGCCAGGGCGAATTCGCCGTTGATCTGCGGCACGCCATTCAAATTGGCCAGTGTCTGGCGGTAACGGTTGGCATCGACCGTCAGGCCCAGTGCATCGGCGGCTTGGGCGGCATCGCGCAAATGCCCATGTACCGCCGTAAGATCCATCCCCGCATCGCGCACCAGACGCTGCGATGGCGCCACGTTGAACATGGTGTCTTCGCATAGTTTGCTCAGGGGCAGGGACAACTTACCGGTGGCGGGGTCGGTCTCCAGATAGTTGACATAAAACTCAGCCACGCCACGGATCAATCCCCAGCCATAATCTCTCAGCCAGTCGCGGTCGCCGGTAAATTCATAATGCCACCAGGCGACCTGCGCCAACCAAGCCGAGACAAACAGCTCATAGCGCCAGTAACCCACACCCCAGTGATCGATGCCACGTCCGATGCTCGCAAATGGTACTTTGATTCCGTCTATGCCCCAGACGCGCCGCGTCTCCATTTCCATTTCCGGCATGACGGACCAGAAGTGACGGATGTAGGGCTTGAGTAAATCACACTGGTTGCTGGCCAGCAGCGGCCAGTAGCACATCTGCGAGTTGATGTTGTTGTGGTAGTCGCCGCCATAGGGCTGGGCCAGCGACAGATTCCAGGCGGACATCAGCGGCGCGGGATAAGCGCCGCGGCTGCTCGAAGCCATGGTGTATGTGGTGTAGCACCACAACGCCTCCAGAACACGTTCGGGCAACTGCACCGACGAGCGCAACCAGCGCTCGTGCCAGATATTTTCATGGTCATAGCGCAAACGATCAAAACCGCGCTGCCAGGCGGTCTCCAGCAACAACCCCGCACGCCGCGACAAAAAAGCGCCTTCACGCGAGGTTACGATCGTCAACAGGATTTCAGCCGAATCGTCTTCGACGACCAACCGGGCCATGGACGCAGCCTGATCTTCGGTTTCGAGTCTGGCGCCACGCACCTGGAAAAACAAAAGCGAGCGATGTCCGTCGGCGTAATCGATCTGCAATGAACCTTGCTTGTCGGTCCATTGGCGCTTCAGTTGACGGAAGACTTCGCGGCGGATGGATTGCTGCAATTCACCGTCGTGCTCGGTGCCGATGATGTCAACCGCTTCGGGGCTTGGCTGCAGTTGCAACTCCCGGCCGCGCAGACCACTGAGGCGCAGCGCCAGCACGTTGCCATCAGCGTAGACAAAGCTTTCGACCCGTCCGCCACCGATCAGTTCCATCGTGTGGCTGGCCCGATAGAGATCCAGCTCCTGGCGGCGCACGGATAAATCCTGACCATCAAGGCTGCTCAGCCACAAACCGCCGGCGGGCAGGAAACAGGGAAAATAAGTTCGAAAATCCCATTCTTCCTCGTTGATCTGATCGGTGAGCAGATGATTGCCATCGTGCTGAAAAATCTGGCGCATGGTCTGATGTTTGACCCACGGTACAACCGGGTGGCGCAAATCGCGCACATCGGATTTGGTCAGCCCCCAACACAGTGCGCCGGCTGGTTGGTAGGTCATGGCAGCCAGGTCGCCATTGCCCAGCGGCAGACCATCGGTCCATTTTTCGGCCGGGCCATTATAGATCAGACGATGCTGGCCGACGCGCTTTTGCAGATCGACGGCAACGGGCACGCCCGGATAGCGCGCGTGGGCATCATAGTGACCGCGCGAACCACCCGGTGCGTGATGCCAGTGCGCCAGAATTTTTCTTCCCATAACTTTGACTTTCTCCTGTATGTGACAGGATTGCTGAGTCGGTTGAACCGGCGAAGCGGCGCATCTGGCCGCGATTATCTGGCGGACAGATCGACCAGCAGATGTTCGCGCGGTTTGAGTCTGGCGCGCAGGACGCCATCTTGAATCGGAAGTTCCCGGCCGCTCCAGAAGGAGCTGGCCCAGACCGGCAGGCGCACCAGACCCAGTTCGGTCAGGGAGACTTCGACATCCTGAATAACAGGCTGCCAGTTAAATAACCCCACCGTTGCCAGGATTCCGAACTGCTGCTGGGTCTTGCTGCGGCGCGGATGAATGCGCGCCAGCACTGCCGGCAGAGGCCGACCGAAAAAGGCTGTGCGATCGGGGACCATCACCTTGCCTCCCTGATCGCAGCGGCGCGATAACAGGCGATAGTCGCGGAGCATTTGCGAATCGAATTTTTCCAGCGGCCCGGAAATGTCGATCATCCCGCCGGTGAGATAACCCACCGCGGATCGGAAGCGCCGTTCATTGGCCGGGTACTGGGGCGAACCCATGAAGCTGTCCATATCCGCAAACCAGGTGCGCCGGCCCGTCGCGGTGATCGAAGCCAGCAGCCACGAACTGTTGGCGACATGGTGATCCCAGTCGCCATTATCAATATCGCTGCCGGCGCGATAACTGTCGCAACCATCCAGCGCCAAAAATGGATTGCCCAGCGGACAGGAGACACAGTGCAGAAAATAGCCTTTAGGCCCCAGCTCGCGTCGCACCGTTTCAATCAGCCAGCGCCGCCACTGAACGCTGGTTCCGCCATGACGATAGACCACGTCCGGTGCTTCAAACGCCCAGGAAAAGAAGTCGAGCTTGATCCCGCCAAAGCCCCATTCATGGATCACTTTGCGGATCGTATGTTCGATAAATTCGCGCACCTGGGGTACGGAGTAATCCGGATGCAGGTCGCCGACATGCGCAATGGGCTGGCCGTGTTTGTCGTTGGCGATCCATTCCGGATGCTCCTGCGAGATCGGCCCGCCGATGTCGATGCGCGGTGTCCACCAGATGGCAGGAACCAACCCGTGCTGGCGGGCGGTTTCCGTGATGCGCTTTGGTCCGTCGGGGAAACGAACCTTGTCCCACGTGTTGGCGGTGTCGGGGTAATACGCATCCATGTATCCCCATGACGTATGGATTCCGTGCTGCGGTTGGTACCCGTGATCCAGTTGGAAAATACCGCCGCGCTGGGCTTTGGCGGCGATGTCGATGCGCTTGAGACAGTCAGCCTGGGTGATGTTGGTGTAAACGCCGTAATTCCAACTGCAATAAACCGGCTCGTGCGCCAGCAGGCTGTTGGTTCCGGCAAAACGGCGGCCATACAAACTGGCTAGATCGTTGATGTAGGCGTCGTAGAATCGATCGACCGTTGCATTGACGATCAGATAGAGATTGCTTTCCAACTCCAGCGTTTGTCCGGCGGCGACTTGTTCCTGCGAAGCGCCGTTCCAGAAAAACTCGCTGCGATATTCAGCCAGCCGCCCGTCGGCCTGCGGTAAGCCCAATTGCCACGAACCGGCATGGCGCTGCTGCGAGGCAGCCCCTTCAACCAGCCAGCGATCACCATCCAGCCGGCCAATGACCATCACCGGCATGGGGCCGACACCCTGACGCCCGAACCAGCGCGTACTTTCGGGAATCGGGCGGATGAATGGAAAAGTCGGCCGGGATTGCGGCAAGACTTCGTAGCGCAGGTTTTCCGAGTGGGCAAAGACCGGCAACCCGCGCCCTTGCAACCACGGGCCGCGTGCTTTATCGGTAATTTCCATCCCGTAACCGGTGAAGTGTACAGGTTTGCGCCCCTGATTTGTCAGGCTGGTCTTGAGCAGAATGCCGCGGCTGGTCGGGGCGGGCTGGGCGTCGAAATTGACCACCAGATCGTCGGACAACCGGGCCTGCCAGGTGAGCTTGTTGCCGCGCCGGCGCAGTTGCTGGACGGCGCCACTCAGCAGTTTTTGGAGCGGTGTCTGCAGATAAAACTGCAGACCGTGCCATCCTTCACCACTGGCTGAATCGACAAGATCGACAGCGGCCGATCGACTCGATGCCACTACATTCAAACCAGAAATACGAATTTTTTTCTGACTCTTTTCCATGGGTATCACTTACAAATGTTCCGACCGTCGGATTTTTCAAAACACTATTGGTCAACGGGGCGCGATCGTTACCAGCCGGGGCTGGCGCTGGGACCCAGAAGCATCACACGAAAATCATGGCGGCGAATTTTGATGTCATTCCACCGGCCATCATCTTTCTTCACCGGATCACGATTCCAGTCTTCCAGATCGTGCAGCGTCAGGTCGTCGGTGCCGATCAGTTTCTGACCATCCGCACTCAAACTCACGCTGGTCGGCCCGTCGCCTTTATTGAACAGCACAACCATCACGCCGGGGGTCTGTTCGGGCAACTGGCGCACATAAAGCGTGGCCACCACATCCGGGTTGCCCGTCTGGACCAGTGCGCTGGTGCGCCAGTAGGGAATCCACTGCACCTGATCATTGAAGTAATCAAATTTGCGCAGATCTTCGACCAGTTCATTGCGCGTTTTGTCATCCACCGCGCCACCTTCAACACCCACGCCCACGTCAAACAGCAGCCCGACACCCAGGCACGAACGGGTCTGCCAGGCGTCGTCCTTGTTGCGATCCTGCGTTTCATTGCGCATGGTGACTGGCGTACCTTGATAGGTCTGCAACAAGGGGCGGATGCCATCCAGCCCGCCGCGGATATTATCCAGCAGACTGACCTTGTCGCTGTTGAGATACCAGGGGCCTTCAATCGCCCACAACCACTGCATGAATCCACCGACCGGGCCGATTTCGCCGTGTGAATAATAACCCTGGAACGGGATCGTATGGTTGTTGTACGCGACGACCGCCATGCGCTTCATCATCTGGCGCATCAGGCCGATGTTGTAAATACCCTGGACCTGGCCATCATCGCGGATATAGGCTGAACCCTTGATCAAATCGCCACCGGTCCAGAACCGGCTGTGATCCCACCAGTAACCATTCATACCCGCCTGCTTTTGCTGCTGATCGTAGGAATAGACGCGGCAATCAATGGTTGACTGCACCAGATCAGCATACGCCCGCGACTGCTGGCGCGGGGTGGTCCACTGGCCCCACTCGTTGGTGAAGTTGACGTAATCCTCCTGCGGCGTCGGTCGGGGCGTTGTCAGGCCGACCCATTCACCGCAATAGGTGTCGTATTCAGGCATGGCGTAACCCATGGTGTTGGTCGCCATGTACCAGGCGCTCATTGGCAGGAATTTGGGGCCGGGGACGGTCTCGGCTCCCACGCGCACACGCCGACGATCCTGTTCCAAACGCTCCTTGAGAATGTCCAACTGTTCCTGTGTCTGAAAACTCACGGTCGGGCCGGCGCCGTATGCCCACATGCCGCTGCCCTGAAAACCATTCATCCAGCCAAACGGCGCATTGACCGTGCCCCAGGCGCGGTAACGATGTTCGGCCGGCAGTGGTTTGATGGGCATGGCGGTCAACATGAAGCGAATGGTGCGTGCTTCGTTCAACACCGAAGCCGTGTTGACGAACCGCGCCCGCATGAGAATCTGCCCATCGCGCCGTTCCAGAAAAAACGACGGCTTGTTGTCGTCGAGCATCCAGCCCTGATCGGAATCCGCCGCCCAGGACAAACCACGCTCACCATCGGAGATGACGCAATACGGTAAAAACGTTCCGTGAATAAAGGCAGCGGCGGGTAGTTGCGATGAATCCCAGAAGACGCCATCGTGATCTGGAACATTGCCATACGGCACATCACGACCGCTGCTGCGGACCGCCTGCCAGTCCGTCAGTTTCTGCAGCGGGATCACCAGTTCCAACTGATCAACCTGCACCTGCTTTTCCCGCGCCGGCGCGACCGTCAGTGTGTAAAACGTCGTGCCGTCATATTCCGTATCGGCTTGCACGGTCACGTTGACGTGTTCACCCAGACGACCTTGCGCTTCCAGGGTGGCGTTGTGATCCTGCACCTGGGTCCACCGAGCCTGATCCGCCTGCAACTGCACATCGGCGCCTTCCACCTGCCCCTGCAGACGGATCGGCGAAGCCAGCATTTCCTGACCTTTGGACTGAATCGATGTCGGCAGGCCGCTGGCGGCAAAATCATAGGTTCGGCCCCACACCTGCAGCTTCATCCCATCAACCTGCACCGGCGTAAACGGAGCGATGACAATCTTCTCCATTCCCAGTTGGTTGCCTTCCCACGGGAAACTTTGCACCACAAAGGGGTCAACGCGCTCAGCCAGCACCTGTCCGTCGGCTGCGAGAATCTGGCTGATGACCTGATAATCGCCGTCAGCCAATTTGCCGGTACTGACCTGCACATGCCCCTGACCCTGGGGGTTGATCGTCGCCTGAGCCGAGAGTAAATCCTGATCCTGGTGACGCAGTGCTGTGCGGAAGGTGGTTGCTGCCCGGATGGCGGGATCGATTTTAAGAATGTCCACATCGCATGACGCGGTGAGCTGAGCCTGGCTGTGGTAATAACAGGAATTGATGACCGGCTGACCGGCACCTTTGCGCCCGGTTGCCATCGTGTCGTACCAGCGCTGCATGTCAGCATCGCTGCGGTTTTCAAAGGACAGACCGGCGGAGTAAATGATCTTGTCCTGACCCTCGGCGCCGGGTTGATCGACAAGAATCTCCAGCTTGTTGCGCTTGTCGGTCAGCGGCAGGTTTTCTGGTTTGAACTGGAGACGGACGGGCTGATCACCGGCCGGGGCGGTCTGGGTCTGGGCAAATAACTCCCTGCCCTGCTGATCGATCACGCGCACGCGCATCTGCACGGGCGGCTGACCGGCGGGTGTGGAAATTTCGGCGATAACATCGAGTTTTCCGCGCTCCAACTCACCGGTCTGCAAAAGGTGAAACACCGGTGTATGCGAATCGAAAATGACGGCGGGCATGAAGTCCCAGTTGGTCCAGAGCACCGGTTGCCAGGCGTTGTAGAAAAACCCGCTGTCGCTGGCACTGACGAGCTGGATGAACCAGGTGGTGTTATCCTTCAGACCGTCGGGATGTCCCAAGTTTTGCAACGGAATGGCCATTTCCATCGTCCAGCCATCGTCGCTGGAACGGGCAGCGACCCTGGCTTTGGATTCCCATTCCGTGCCCATCCAACCGACCGACCACTCCGTGCGCTGATCGACCACCGCGCCGTACGGGTTGGTCATAATCTTGTAGAAATACTGTTTGATCGCCTGTTCGCGGGCGGGAAGATCGCAGATTTGGATCTCCACATGATCATCACCGAGAATGGCATCGTTCAGAGGATTCTGACCGCCGTTGTCACCCTGTTTGACGTGGGCTTTGATCGTCCCCTTGGGGTAGACCGGTGAATACTGCGCCAGGTAGAGATACTGATGGTCATAACCGAGGTACCAGACTGGCTGCATCGCTGCCGGTGCCAGGGCGCGCGGGCCAAACTCCTGAAACCCCGTAAGGCGTGCAGCCTGCGCCCATTCCTGCTCATCCAGTTGTCCGTCCAACACTGGTGGTTTAGAGAGCTGACCGATCCGCAACGTCGGAATGTCCTGTCCCTGTACGATGGATGCGCTGAGAAAAAACAGTCCGGGAATCAATGCGGATCGACACTGACCCATCAAGGCCTTTGTGAAATAAACTGGCAGGAAGGAAGAGAGGAACTTGGCAGCGCGGTAAACCATAAAGTCCTTTCCGACTGAGCGCGTCTGCGGCAGTTTTGCACGATGTTGCGTCCCAAGAGATCTTTTGACCGATCTGACGGGATTGCAGCGCTCAGCAGATTGTTGTTATGTTGTCAGGGAAAACACAAACTTGGAAATGAGCGTCCTGACGAGCGGCGAAGGAGTTGGAATTGTCCTTCGAGAACACACCGCCAGCATCCGCGGGGATTATTTTACCTGATGAACGGTAAAATACAAAACAATAATTTCTCCACAAATCACTACGGACGCAGCCAGAAAAGGTTCAAAATTTTTTGTTTCGTCAAAATGGCAAAATTTTACTTGGACACTGCTGCATTTGTGTGCTATTGTATGGATGCTTTCCCTAGTCTCAGACGTGTTCTCAGCAGTCAAACAGGCTGCTGCCGTTGCGTGACGGGCCTAATGGACTGGCAAAATCCGCCGCATTTTGGTTTGGTTGTACCGCGGTCGATGGCTTACTGCTTTTATTGACACTTTGAGTGTTATCATCTCGCGGTTCGATCATTTCTGAAATGCGTTGTTCGATTGTGCCATGGCATTGATGTACATAGTGCCAAGCCAAAAATGTCCAAGAAAAGCCGGCTTCACGCTGGTGGAGCTGCTGGTGGTCATCGGCATCATCGCGATGTTGATCGCCATGTTGTTGCCAGCGCTCAATAAAGCGCGGTTCAGCGCGCGGGTTGTGGCGTGCGCCAGTAATCAACATCAGATCTATCTGGCGGTGGCGATGTACGCCAACGATAACCACGGCGCCTTGCCGGGAACCAACGCGTGGCAGCGGGCACGGGGCGCGGAAATCATTCAATCGTATGGCGCGTATCCGTGGGAATTCGATCTTGCCAATGATCTATGGCTGGACGGCTCGCGGACGCTTCCACCGGATGTCACCTGGGGTTCAACGGTCCGCTGGTACGGCATTGGTCAACTGGTTCACCTGAACTACATGCCGCCAAGCAACGCCATCTCCTGTCCTGATTTTCAAACCGCCAATACGGTTAATTTCGCAGCCAACAACGGTTTTTCCTTCACCGATGCCTACGCCCGATATAACGGCGATCCCGATCAGATCTGGGCCAATACCGGCGCCAATCAAACATCCTATGTTCTGAATACCGTTCCGTATTACCTGAAAAATGGCGCCGTCAGTGCCAATGGGAAACTGGGTCGGCCCGGGCGCGACGGCGGATTCTGGTCAACAGGGCAGCTACTGCGCGTTGCCCAGCAGCGTGCCTTTCTCATGTGTCTGACCAGTTACGGCGATGGCGTCGGCGGGGTTAGTCCGCTCAGCAGCGCGCACGACCGCAAAGGGGTGAACGTCACCTACATCGACGGGCATGTGGTCTGGCAGGCGATTGACAAGAAAACAGAGGCCCTGCTCAACGATCAGTGGCTTAACAGCAGCGGCGATGACCTGGGCGGCTATTTTAATTCTTTCTGGGCCTGGGCCAGCAAAGTGGAGTGAAATACGGGAAAGCGACACATGTTGTTATTACAAAAATGAAGAAGGGAGAAATTGTTCGGAATGATGAAAATGGGAAAGCAATTCGAGTGTTCAGAATCAACCAGTTTTAACGGTATGGCCCCAACCAACCAACGGCCAGCCAAGGAGAGAATGTCTATGAATACCATGACCAAATGTTTTGTCGGCTGCGCAGCAGCCCTTGTTATGTCCACAGGCACCGCCAGCTTCGGCGCAATGACCGATGAACTGACGGGGAATCTGTTCCATCAGACCGGTGCGCCGTATGACACCAATGTGAGTATTGCACCCAACAACCCGCAAAATATGGGGGGTGGCAGCGCTGTTACCGGGTCGAGTAACTACCCGGTTGGCGTTGGGGATAGTGCGCCGCTTGATGGCGATGTCTCCACTGGCTGGGGCAGTGGTACGTTCGGTGGTGGCAGTATGCTCAACGTCGGTTTGACGCGCGGAGCGTACAACGTTGGCAGTGGTTTCACCACCACTGCGTTTGATGAGATTACCATGGTGCGCATCTGGTTCGGTGAGTATGTCAATAACGATCAAAGCTACTGGCAGAAGTTCCCGACCCAGGTCAAAATCGCCTATACCGATACGACGAACTTTTATCCCGGCAACGGCTACACCTATAACAGCACGACGCTGGGGGTTACACCGGCAGACTGGGACACGAACGCCACCATCACTTTGGTCAACGGCGCAGCCCCGTCGGCTCCGGGCAATGCATCTTACGCGACCGGCGATGGCTGGGTCAGTCTGGATGGCGTGTTCGACGCCGGTCATACTCAGAGCGTCACCGGTAATTTGACCTATGGTTACGTTGACCTGGCCGTCAGTATTCCCGCCGGAACGACGAGCATTCTTTTTTCGTTCGGTGAGGTCAATTCGGGCACGGGCAACCAGGGTGGTCTGGATATTCGTGAATTCCAGGCGATTCCCGAACCGGCTTCACTGAGCCTGTTGGGGATGGCTGGTCTGGCGCTTCTGGCGCGCCGCCGCAGTACGGTCAGCGCCTGAGTATGAACATTGGCGGGCAGATGCTTGCATGATGATCGTGATGTGCTGGGCGGCAAACGAGCGCACGCGCGCTTCCTTTGCCGCCTTTTTTTGGCAACGTGCCTTAACCGGCATGCGGAAAGGTTTTGTGTGAATTTACGCGCATGGATGCTCTGGGCGATTGGCCTGTTTATTGCGGTTTGTCCCTCGATCACCCCGGCGGACGAACCAGCCAGGATCAACGAATTCACCTTCATGATCGGGCCTTATCCGACCAAGGGGGTCTTTGAATATCATCTGGATGCCGGTCAGATCCGGCAGGTTTATCCCAGTGCTGCCAGTTGGGTGCTGGTGGTCGATCGCGATGGTCAGCGCATCAAGAGCCAGACCGACACGCTTCCCGTCAATGGTGTTGTCAAGGGGTTCATTGATGTTGGCGCCATGCCCGACGGAGCCAAATACACCCTTGGCGCCATCGTGCGGGACGACAAGAACCAGGGGCTGGTTCGCCAGGAAAAAACATTTACGCGACAGGTTCAGCCGTTTGAAAACGCGCCGCAGGTTGGTTTGAGTGACATTATTGTCCCGCCGTTCACCGCGCCAGTGCTGGCCGGTGACGATGCTTCGGTCTGGGGCCGGACGTATCACCATAGTGCTGACGGGTTGATGGAACAGATCACCGCCGCGGACAAGCCCCTGCTGGCTGCGCCGGCGCGGTTTCGGGTGCGCATTGGCGATGAGCCTCTGACAACGCTGACCGGCAGCGCCCCGGAGTTGACCCGTGACGGGCCGAACCGCATCAACTACACGCAATCGTTCAGCGCCCAGGGACTCAAGCTCACGGTGCATGGCGTATTGGACTATGACGGATTTTACCGCTTCAGCGTGACCATGGCGCCCGATGCCGGCGAACTTTTGATCCATGAGCTGCGCCTGGATATTCCGTTCCGAAATGACATTGCCCAGCTTCTGGAAGCGGCTGTCACCTGGCGGCGCAATCATGGGCCGCAGAAGGAAGTGATGGGCGAGGTCGATCCCAAACAGGGCCTTCTCTGGGACTCGCATACATTCCCATCCAGTGTCGGGGCACGTATCGGCAATATGCCCCCCTTCTTCTGGATCGGCGATGATGACCGCGGACTGACCTGGTCCAACGCCAGCGAGCAGGGGATGCACAATGACGAAAACAAAGCCGCCGCCCAGCTTGAGCGCCAAGGGGATCAGGTCATCTACACCGTTTGGTTTGTCAACAGCGATTTACAGTTGACCACCCCGCGCACCTTTGAATTTGCCCTGCAGGCCAGCCCCTTCAAAGCCATGCCCGACAACGCCAGGCTGTGGCGCAATGTGCTGGCGCGCATGCCTTATCGCAATGGCATTTTATTCACCAACTGGTTTACCGATGGTTCGTATCCCACCTACGGGCGTTTTTTGACGCTCGAGCTGCTCAAAAAATATGCCGACAGCACCGGCGCCGATCAGGTGGGTGTGATGGCGTCGGCCGTCAGCGAATGTGGCGGCACGCCGGAATACCTGCAGTTCTGGCATGAGTGGGGTTCGGATCTCTACTGGCCGCTGCTGAAGCGCGGTGCGCCCGATGACTGGGCGGTTAAAATGATGGAGGAGGCCAACCTCCCCGTCAATCCCTATATTCGGGTGGAATCCAGCTCCAACGTCTCATCCACCAACGTCCAGTACCGCACCTGGTGGTTCGATCAGGAAGTGAAGCACTCGAATATCAGCTACATCTATCAGGACAATCCGCCGTATGTCTATTATTACGATCCGCCCAGTGGTTATGGATATACGCGCGATGATGGGCGGCACGAATCGACCAGTGCCATCTGGAACTCGCGCGATTTTGCCAAGCGTATTGCGACCATTGCCATTGACAACGGCAAAACCGAAAGCCCCTATCTCTGGGTGAACGCCATCAGCACCATGCTGCCCGGGCGCAGCTTTGCGCGCAAGATGCTCAACGGCGAATATCTGTACACCAAGTTGCTGACGCTGGGACAGATTCGCGTCATGGCCAGCAAACAATGGGGCATGGTGCTGGACTGGTATCCCTTCCCGCAGACGGAGGAATCGCCCTACCCCAACGTCGGGCCGGTCCGTAAATACTGGCGCGAAGTCTTCAGCCGATTGTTCCTGCATGACATCACCAACATTTCCGGCAGCGATGATGCCGGTTATAGCGAAAACTGGTTCAACGCGCTGGATCTGTTCTGGCTAGATGATCCGACGGTGCAGTGGCATCCGTATTACCGCAATGACACCAAGCCCGTCACCCAACATCAAACCACGCACGTTTCCACCTACACCGCCAAAGATCGGGCGCTCTGGTTTATTTCCAACCAAAGCGCTGAGGATGTGGTGGAAAGTGTCCGCAGCGAAAATCTCGCCGCATTCCCAACGGGACAGTTGCGCTATTTTTATGATGCCGAGACTGGCGAGCGCATTGAAGTGGGCAATGGCCGGGCATTGAAACTGTTTATCCCCGCTTTTGATTATCGCATTGTGATCGGCCTGCCGGCAGCGTGGGAATATGCTGCCGGAAACGGGATCGAAGGTTACAGCCTGAGTCTGGGCGAGATCGCCGCTCAGTCAACGGTCGATGCGCGCCAGACGCTCAACGCCATCAGCCAGCAGTTATTGACCTCCCCCACGCTGCGCCCGATTCCCCGCGCCCACAAACTTTATGAGCGCTGGATGCAGCAGGTGCTGGGCGAATTAGCCAGTGATGCTGACCGTGTGCAATACTACAATGCCAGCGCCATGGCGGATATCGACTTTGGTCAACCGGGTATCAAGTGTTCCGTTTTCTTTGATAAAAAGCGTGATGCCCTGCTGGTCAGTTATTACAACGAGTCTGACAATGATGTTGCCCTGAATCAGCAGGTGCGCCACCAGATTGCGACCAAGGTTGGCAAAGGTGGTCATAATTTCATCATTCATCCGGTTTACGGGAATTCCGAATGGGCGTTTATCGATATTCCTGCCAAAAGCGGGTTGCTGGAAATTTATTACAGCAATTCCGAAGACTTCTGGGGGCCGCGGCGTGGGCCATACAAGGCGGGCACGATGCTCGGCAATATGCGCCACGTGCTTGACCTGAAACAAGAGGCGATGGGTGGTCGGCCGCTGGCTAAATAAATCGGCATTGGTCGTGCCACGTGTGGCAGATTTCGTCATCGGTGTGGATGGAGTGGTTTGTTTGTGGAGAGGTCAATGGCGCCAGCGCGATGGTCGGCTTTGAGTTCGTCGGCGGTTCTTACCCCTGAGTCGTTCAGCCAGTTACGTTATGGACTATTCGTCCATTACGGGTTGTACAGTCTGCTGGTCAGCGGTGAATGGGTGATGAACCGCCAGCGCATTGCGCCGGATGAGTATCGCCAGTTGGCGGATCGTTTCACAGCGGAACATTTTGATGCTGATCAATTGTGTGATCTGGCGGTCAGCGCGGGGATGCGCTACGTTGTTTTCACCACGATGCACCATGATGGGTTTCGCCTGTATGACACCGAGTTGAGTGATTTTAATTCGGTTCGCTCGGCCTGTCGTCGGGATTTGACGGCGGAGATGGTCGCGGCTGCCCGGCGGCGCGGTTTGCGCATCGGTCTGTATCACAGCTTGAATAACTGGATGGAACAACCCGATGGTGTGGCAGCCCTGGAACAGGCTGATGCGCGTCAGGTATTTATCGAACGGACGCATCAGCGTGTGGAGGAATTGGCGCGTCGATACAGCCCGGTCGATATTTTCTGGTACGACGGCTGGTGGCCATTCAATGCAGACGGCTGGCAGAGCCAGCGCATGAACCAGACGATCCGCAATCATCAGCCGCATATTTTGTTCAATGGGCGCAATGGTCTGGCAGGTGATTTTGCCACGCCGGAAGGCCATCTGGGTGCGCCGGATCCCTGGCGCAGTTGGGAGGCGTGCATCACACTGAACAACAGTTGGGGTTATCACGCCGGCGATCATGACTGGAAGTCGCCGCAGCAGGTGGTGGATATGCTGGCGACGGTGGCGAATCAGCGCGGTAATCTGCTGCTGAATGTCGGCCCGCGCGGTGATGGTTCAATCCCCCAGCCATCGAGCGATGTGCTGATGGCTGTCGGGCAGTGGCTGCGGCGCTGCGGCCAGTGCGTCGATAACACGGACTGTTTCACAGTTGGTTTGCAGGAGCGCAACGGACACCGATCGGATTGGTCGCATCATGGGCCGTTTACCGCCAGTGGGAACAATCTCTATCTGTTGCTGCGGCGCTGGCCTGGTCGGCAGTTGGTCATTGCGGGTTTGCAAGCCAGGGTTTTGCGCGCCCAGATGCTGGCCGAACAACCGTGCGGCGTGAAACTGACGCAAATGGATGACAAGCTGACGATCGACCATCTGCCCGAGCTGCCGCCGGATCCGGTTTGCCCGGTGCTTCACCTGGAGTGCGATCGCCCGCCGGAGTTGTATCTCACAGGCGGCATGCGCATCCCGCGCGTGGCGCATCCGCCGTATGATCCGTGCCCATCGGATCTGCTGCGTCCGTTGTAGTTGCGCAGTTGATCAAGCGCCGCACCAGTGCCACCATCAAAAGCCTGCGTCAATCGAATCGCACGGCGTCGATCAAGCGATCAGCGTTGAATCGGCTGAAGTTCGTTGCAGCTCCATTGGCGCAGCGATATACTTTTGATCAAATAACGAAAGGCATGGCTTATGTGGTTCCCGACACTTCCAGGACATGAGGGGATGCATCCGTTGATGGTTCACTTCCCGATCGCGCTGTTGTTGATCGGGCCGCTGCTTCTGTTGATCGGGTTGTTGATGGGTAAGTTCGGGCGCGGGGTGATTTTATCAGCGCTGATTGTGATGATCTTCGGGGCGATCACGATCAATCTGGCTGCCATTTCAGGCCACGCCGCCGAACATGCCGTTAAGGACGCCGGACAGATCAACCCCGCCAACCACGCCATGCTGAATCAGCACGAACATTACGCTGATATGGCGCGATTTTCGTTTTCAGCTTTAACAGGCCTGTTTCTGTTGACGGTCATTATTCTGGCGATCTTTGGCAAACGCCTGAAGGCATGGGTTCGCCCGGTGTGTTACGTCGTTATTCTGCTGCTATGCGTCCCGGCAATTTTGCTGCTGATTAATGCAGCGGACATGGGCGCACTGCTTGTCCATAAACATGGCGTGCACGTGCGGTTGACCGTGGATGACCCAGCCGTGGTGAAAGAAAAAGCCAGGGAGTATCAGACGGATGCCTCGGAAGCAGCGCCTGCCCCACCGGCGATGAATCACGACATGGATCACTGATACTCATTTGCATAATCAAGCATGGCGTAATGCGGCTGGAGATAAATCTGGTCCGCCAGGTGCTGTAATTGACGAATGGAACAGGCAGCACGGGCGTTTTGTTCGTCTGTGGGGTTGCCATGACCGAAATGATCGGTGGATTTTTTTGAAAGACTCTTCCCATGAACCTTAAATTAACGGGTTGGATCGTCGCGGGACTAATTTTCAACCTGGCAAGTATTACCGTCAGGCCGGCGCTGGCGCAGGACTCAGCCGCAGTGCCGTCGCCGCAAGCGGCCCAGATTGAAAAGCTGACGCAGCGTCTGGATCAGGCCACCCGGGAAATTGAATCGCTGCGCCAGGAGGTTCAACTGCTGCGTCAGCAACAGGTTCAGAACCAGACCCCAACCGCCCCGTCTGATAGTGCAGGCACCCAAGCCGAAGCGGGTTCCCAGCCATCAGCCAAGACAATCCAAGCTAGTCCGGCAGACTCAGGCACAACAACCACCCTGCCAACCGCCACCGCCAAGGCACTGACCGCTGGTTACGATGGCGAGCACTTTTTCATCGCCTCAGACGATCATCGGTTCAAGTTGAGCATCGAAGGCCAGTTGCAATTGCGCTACATCTACAACAATCGTGGTGAGCCAACGGACGGGGATGACGATGTCCTGGGTTTCCAGACCCGCCGCGCCAAGCTGGGGATCAAAGGTCAACTGGATGACCCCAGGGTTAGTTTCAAAATTAAGGGCGCGTTTAACCGCAGTGCCAGCAGCATGTATCTGTCCGATGCGTGGGTTGGTTATGACTTTGATGACAACTGGTTTGCCAAGGCGGGTATTTTTGACAACTATTTTTCGCGGGAAGGGGTGGTCAGCTCCAAGGATCAACAAGCCGTGGAGCGCTCCGCCGTGACAAAATACTACTGGGATAACACCACCAAAGGTCTCATGGCCACCTACAAGAATGATCGCTGGCGCGTCAATGGTGCCTTGACCGCCGGCCCGGATCAGGCCACCACCGATTTCGACACCAGCAGCCGCCGCTATGAATGGGCCTTGACCAATCGCACTGAATACCTGGTGGCGGGCAAATGGAAACAGTTCGACGATTTCGCCGCCTGGGCTGACCAGCCCTTTGGTCTGCTGCTGGGTGCCGGTGTCAGCTACAACAAAGGAGCCAATTACACCGGCTCCGACAAGGCCAATCTTCTGAAGTATACGATTGATGCGTCGGCCAAACTGGGCAACGGAATCAATCTGACCGGCGCCTTTTTCGGTCAGCATGTTGATGCGCGCAGCGGTGATCCAGAACCTGGCGGTGACCAACTGGGGTTTGTCACACACATCGGCGCTTTTATCGTGCCGGACAAATTGGATGTTTTCGCCCGTTATGAATATGCCGACCTGCGCGGAGCCTCAGTGAGCAACGGCAGCGACAGTGTTTCCCTGATCAGCGATGATAAAATCAACATGCTGACCCTGGGCACCAACTATTATTTCAGCAAGCATCGCGCCAAGCTGACGCTGGATGTGGTCTATACGCTCGATCCACTGGACAGCAGCCTGAGCAGCACCAGCACCGGATTGCTGCCGGATATGGATCGTGGACAGACAGCGGTGCGGTCGCAGCTACAGTTGCTGTTTTGAACGGATTTGCCGGACTGGCTTGAAGCGTCAATCGTTTGGCGGGATCAGGTCGTTGCAGCGGCTCTGCCGATTCAACCGGATCATCAATTCGTCCAGTCTGTGGGCAGCAGCGATCAGATCGTCGAGGAACTGTAATTGCCCCGCCCCGGATGCGAGCGTTTCCAGTGCGCTCAGACATAAACGCAGACTGTTCAAACAGCCGCGAATATCGTGAACGAGTTGGCGGGTCGAATCGTGCTCCATCGCTGAATCCCGATTTTAGCAGATGATGCGGTTGATTGCCGGTTCAGGCATTGTCACAGCCTGCTAAACTTTCAGGCATGACAGGGTTACAATTATCTGCTCATGGCTGAGCCTGCAACAACCGCGGAACAACTGGCATCCCAACTGCAATCACTGCTGATGGAGCTGGGCGTAGCTGATGACGCGATGACCCGGGCGATTGCGCATGCGCGTCGTGATCTATCCGCGTTTCAGTTTCATCTGACCTACAGTGGTCCGCCGCTGGTGGCGCTGCTCGGCGGTACCGGTACGGGCAAAAGTACGTTGCTGAATCGTCTGCTGGGTAAAACCATTTCGGCTGCCAGTACGCTGCGCACCTACACCGCCGGGCCCATTGCGGTTGCTCCGGAAGGACTGACGATTCTTCCGCGCTGGTTGGATCTGCCGCATGTCCAAGCGCGTGAATTGCCTGTTCGTGGCAATACGCAGCAGCTTATGGTTGTTACCGCCCCGCCGGAGGCGCAGATGACCAGCGTGATTCTGATTGACACGCCTGATCTGGATGGGGATCAACCCGCCCACCACGATGTGGCGGAGCGAATCTTTCGCTGGGCGACGGGCGTGATCTTCGTCACTTCGCCGGAGAAATATCAAAAGAGGGAACTACTGCCCTACTACCGCCTGGCTAGTCGTTATGGTCTGGATGTTTTGTTCGTGATGAACAAAGCGGAAAATCAGGGGGTAATCGACGATTATAAAAATCAGTTGGCGTTGAATTCCTGGCCGGGCGCGCGGTTGTTCGCCGTTCCGCGTGATGACAGCCCGCTGACGATTGCGCCGCAGGCAACGCTGGAGAAGTTGAAAGAGATGCTGCAGCGCAGCGGCGCACTGGTCTCTGAGGCAACGGGTCGTGCGGGGTATCTCAGTGTGCGGCGCGATGATCTGGTCAGCCGCCTGCTGGATCAGATCGTGGAACCGCTGCAACAGCTTCAGAAGATTATTGATGGCGCACGGGCTGGACTGAAGGCGCAAATGCGCCCGACGGCTGACGGCGATCTGCCGAACATGCCCCCGCTGGCTGAAGCGTTGCGCCGGCGGATGCGCGGTCAGAGCATTTTATATCTGCTCGGGCCACAACGCATGTGGGATCGCACCAGGCAAATCGGTCGTTTGGTTCGCGGCGGAGTTGCCAGCATCAATCCATTCAGTAAACAAACGCAAGAGCCTGAAATCGAAGGTGCTGGCGACAACGAACAAGACGCCCGTTTGAGAGAAAAGTATAAGAACAATCCTGCTGCCTATTTTGCCGACATTCTGGAGGACGTATTCCGGGCCAGGCAGACGGAAATCGAGGATAATCTGCGCAGCCAACCAGCCGTGGCAGACTGGATGAAGCAATACGAGGGCGCGGAGCTGGCGATTGCAACCAGCCGTAGCGATCCAGCCCTGGCGGGTGAAATCGCGCGGCAGGAAGTGGCGGCGCTGCAGGAGTGGATCGAAAAACAGCGTCATGAAAAACCGCGCGATACGCTGATTTTGCTGAAGATTCTGCGCCTGTTGCCGGGTACGGGTTATTTGGTCAAGCTCTTTGAGGCCACACCGTGGGCCTTGTTGCTGCTGCTGGGTTTTGTCACCCATTATGGCGCGTGGGAATTGGTCATCAGTGGCGGTTATGCCGCTGTTGCCTATCTGATGGAGAAGCTGAGCGACGAAGTGCGCAGCCGCGTGAATCAAACGCAACAGCGAATCAGCCAGCGCTACGATGAGCTGGTGCGGCAGCAAATCAGGAAATATGAATCGTGGCTAAACAGCAAGGCCCCCACCACAGCGCAAATCGAAACCCTGCGCCAACTGGTGGAGCAATTCGCGCTGGCCAAGATATAGAGGGCAAAAGAAATTGCGGATGGCGCGCTGCGGGCCGTCGCTGAAAATAGCCGGCGGGTGAGCTGGTGGGTCTGTTTGACCGTGCGGTTAGACAGTGCAAATCAGAAAAAAAGAAACAGGCCGGTCAGTTGCTGCAAAACCGGCCTGTTATTTCAGGTTGTTTCGATCGGTTTCAATCGACCCATTCATCGACCGCTGCCGGAACCAGAATGCGCTGCTGGGGCTGCGGTGCTGGTGAAGACGGAGCCGTTCGGATGGGTGCTGCAACGGCCGGTCGGGCGACAGCCACAATGGGCTGATCGTGTGTTTCAATCTTGCGCGTGCTCAGTGCTGACATCAACCGGCGCACGTGCCCTTCCAATGCCTGGCGGCCTTCGGTGGTCAGGCAGAACTGCGTCACCGGTTTGCCCTGTCGAAACGTCTTGTCGATTTCGATCATTCCCGCATCCTGCAGGCGACGGGCATGCGACGAAAGATTGCCATCCGTCAAGCGCGTGCGACGACGCAGCTCCACGAAATCCTGACGTTGTTCCACGGCTAAGGCAGCGAGAATCTGCAGCCGACCCGGATTAGTTACGATTGAATCGAAGAACATACCAGACTTATCGGACGAGTGGCCCTGGCTTCATCAGTCAATTCTGCTTTGAAGCGGGGATGGCTTTAGCGGGAGGGGGAATAAAACGTTGGGCGCAAAGGACTTTGTGATCGCAAGCGGGTGTTAGCGCGTGGTTACGGTTTCAACCGCGCCTGGCAGATAATTCGCGGGGAAGTGCGCGTCACCGGTGAGGCCTTGTAGTCACCCCACATGATTTCAACCTTGAATCCGTGATGCTGCAACAATAGTTCCAGTTCGCGCGGGTAGATGTAGGTCAGATCAAAACTCACCTGCTGATGCTGGCGGCCGCGCTGGGGGTCAAACCAGTCGTAATGATGGATCACTCTCTGCAATTGAGGCTGGGGAAGCTGGCGGACTTCAATGGTTCGACAAACCGAGCGATCCAGATGATCGACATAAAACAGGTTCAAGTCGAGATTTTCCAGAACGGGCTGGGCGAGCACTTCGGGATTGGGATTGAAAATATCGATCCATATCCGACCGCGCGGTTGCAGGTGTTGTTTGATCGTTTGCAGCAACTGGTGTTGCTGGGCAGCGGTGGTGAAATTGAGGAAGGTGTTGAAAAAGATGCAGGCCCAGTCAAAGTGCTGGCTGAGTTTCAGGCGCAGGATGTTGCTGCGCACCAGGCGCAGCGATCGATCATCCAGCGCGACACTGTCGCGCTTGCGTCGGGCCAGTGCCAGCATCGTTGGGTCATAATCCACCCCCACCACCCGATGCCCAGCCTGCGCCAGCGGAATGGCGGATCGACCGGTGCCGGTGGCCAGATCGAGAATCTTCAATGACCGTCGCGGTAATTGCTGCAAAAACAGCGGCACGTCGTGCTGGAGCATCTCCAGTGATTCATATTCCGCATCGTAATAATCAGCGATGGCGCGATAGCCCGTCATGGTGGCATCCCGTGGTTAATTTCAGATTTCCACAACAACATCCCCACCATAATCAAACGTTGCCCGACAGCGCGGATGCGTCAATCAGGCAACTGTCCATGCACGCGCAGGCCATCATACGCCAGTTGCATATTGGGAGGTAGCTGGCGATTGGTCTGTTCGTGTCCGACGGCGTGGGCAATGTGCGTGAAGTAGGTCTGGCGGGCATTGATACGGCGGGCAGCTTCAATCGCCTGGGTCAGGGAAAAATGCGTGCTGTGCGTTTTCCATTGCAGGCCGTCGATGATCAGCACATCCAGATCGTGCAGCAGCGCCCACGACGAATCAGGAATACGATTGACATCCGTGCAGTACGCGATGGATCCGACGCGGAAACCCAGAATGGGCAGTTCGCCATGAAACAGACGGATGGGTTGCCAGGTGGCGCCGGCCACTGAAAAGTCACCGCTGATGATCTGCGGCTGAAGATGGGGGCGATAGACTTTCTGGTCAGGATCAGGGGCGCGAAAAGCGTAATCGAAGCTGCAACGCAGTTTCTCCAGGGTTGGTGCCTCAGCCCACACATCCAGCGGCCCGCCTCGCAGCGTGTTGAAACGCCGCACATCGTCCAGCCCCATGATATGATCGGCGTGGGCGTGGGTGATCACCACCGCTTCAATCGCTTCCAGCCCGGTCGCCAGCGATTGCAGGCGCAGCTCGGGGGTGGTGTCCACGAGGACATTTATATTGTGATACGAGAAAACAACAGAACAGCGCGTGCGCCGGTCATGCGGATCGGCGCTGGTGCACACGGGGCAATGGCATCCGATCATCGGTACGCCGGCGCTGGTGCCTGTTCCAAGAAAAAGCAGTTGCAGATCAGCCATGGAAGGAGTTCAGGCTACATCGGTTTCATCAGGACGGAATGACCACGGAGCTGGGCGGCTGGGGTGGCGGCCCGGTTGGGCGCAACCGGCGCACGTTAAAGACCAACCAGACCATCGCGATCATAAAGACCACGACCACCACGACCATGGTCAGGAGTACGCGCCGGCCGGATACCGTGGGAAAATCGCGCGCCCGTGGCGCCCCGGCACGGTTTGAAAGATCGAGTTCATTCATCATCAATGGATTATAGGGCTGAGGGCGAATCGGGAACACCATCAGCGCAGGTTGGAGCTATGGCCGGGGAAAACATTGGCTTTGGGGTTGAGGTAATGGGCGGCGAAATTGACCGCGATCACGGCTTCACCAAATCCCGTGGCGATCAGTTTCAGTTTGGCTGAATGGGCGGTAATGTCACCGGCGGCGAAAATGCCCGGGCGGCTGGTCTGCATCTGGCTGTCCACCTGAATCTGCCCCCCCTGCATCTCCAGCCCCCAGTTGGCCAGCGGCCCCAGCGAGTTGATGAAACCAATGTTCACCAGCACCGCATCGACCTCCAGCGTCTGCTCGCTTTTACTACGATTGTCATAAATAACAGCGCGTTCAACCCGTGAATTGCCTTCGATGGCGCGCAACTCATGCCACAAATGGATGTTGGTGCTGCCGGCCTTGAGCTGATCAACGCTGGCGGGGTGGGCGCGAAAACGGTCATTGCGATGGATCAGCCATAGTTTTTGCGTGATCGGTGCCAGAGTGTTGGACCAGTCCACCGCGCTATCCCCCCCACCGACGACCAGAACGCGCTGATCGCGAAAAACCGTGGTGTCCGACACGAAGTAGGCCAGCCCCTTGTCTTCAAAGTAATCCGCGCCGGGGATGGAAACTTTGCGCGGCTGAAAAGCCCCGACACCGGCCGCAATCAGAACCGTGCGCGCCCGGTGCGTACTTTTGGAGGTGCTGACCAGAAAATGACCGGCCGATTCATCACGATCCAGACTTTGCACCTGTTCATCGAGACAAACCTGCGGTTTATAGTACATCGCCTGCTCGACAAGCTGTTCGACCAGGTCTTTGGCCAGGATTTTAGGGAACCCAGCCACATCGAAAATGTACTTTTCCGGATAAAGTGTACTGAGCTGACCACCGAGCAACGCGAGCGAGTCAACGATCCGCACACTCATGCTGCGCAAGCCGGCGTAGAAGGCTGCAAATAAGCCGGTTGGCCCCCCACCGATAATCAACAGGTCAACTACGGTGTCATTGTCGATCGACGAATTGTCAGTGTCTGAATCCATGGTCACTTTGATTTTTGGCAGGCAATTCCGTCTTTTTAAGTTGTAAATAGTGTTTCGTCAATCAATTACGATAGTCTGCCAGGTGTCTGACACGCATTAAAGCATGTCTGACATGCGTCAGTCGCTGGCAGACAGGCTGCTGAGCAGCCGCCCTACCAGGCTGGACTGATTTTGTGTTGGTTGAGTGGTTGGGATATTTTCCACAGCGACGCGAACGGGTTCTTTTCGAGCTTTGAGTTCACCTTCTGCCCGGGCTGCTGCCAGACGTGCATCATCGGCTTGCACCCGTAAGTTTTCAATTTCCGCCTTTTTACTGGCAGCATCACTTTGGATGAGGTTCAGCTCGCGTTGTACGCCGATCACTTCACTCTTGGCTTGGGTCAGTTTCTGGGTTGACCAGACACCGATACCAAATAAAGCGATCAAACTCACGCCTACCATACCCCAGGCCGTGCGGGCCATGATCCGCGCCCGACGGGCTTCAGCGGCGGCAGTCATGACCGACTGCTGGTATGCCAGTATGGCCAGATCTGTCCGACGCAGACGATCTTCATGCAATTGCAACATGGTATTGTGCATGTCAGGATGAATACTGGCAGACGAGTGGCTGACAGTCTGGCTGCTGCCTTCAAAAACGTCGGACTCAGCCGATGAAGGTTCGGTCACCACGGGATCAGAAATTTCGACAAAAACTTCGCGCCGACCGTTTTCCAAGCGCGACTGCACCTGGCCACTGGCCAAGCGACGATGCAAGGTACGAACGGAAATCCCCAGTGTTAATGCAGCTTCTTCTACGGTCTGCCATGCCTGTGCCATGTCTGCCTCCTTGCAGTTGGTCAGTTAGATAAGTTGTCGGCCAGATCCTCTGACCGTCTTGAGTCCGATAAAATGTAATGACAAGATGTCAGACATTCAAGCGCAAATCATTTTTTAATAAAAATTCCATGGCCTGACCTATTTTGATCATCCCGACGACAAGTTAGGTAAATGTTTGATGCAATGTTCCACGTGGAACATGCGCGCGGTTCATTTTGATCCTTTAGAGGATTAATCTTCCAGACGAACACCCAACTGCGTTAGAAGCGTGTCGAACTGTTCAAGATTACC
>WBZR01001105.1_pt1 | contig 36222 bp, 24 predicted proteins | sample 5204231 | NCBI WGS metagenome assembly WBZR01 (sample SAMN12412403, study PRJNA552823) | activated sludge metagenome | isolation source: activated sludge from anammox sidestream of wastewater treatment plant... | place: USA: Virginia | collected 2017-08 | reverse complement strand
TGTCCCCCCTTCTCCTTGTCCCCTTGTCTTTCTTCTCATTGCTGCAGCGGGATGAAGCTTTCGTCATCCTGATGGTCGCGTTCCCAGGTCAGGAATTCGTAATAGCCGCAGCGTTTTTCTTCAGGGAAAGCGCGGCAGGTCGAGGGGCGGTGCTCATATACCGTGCAGTTCCGTTTCTCCGGGTGAAGAAACTGGCACGCGCTTTTGAAGATGTGATCCTTGCGATGCCGTAGCACGCGGTGGCCGTAGCTTTTGATGAACTTGGTGTACTTGCCCTCAGCCTCTTCGTAACTCAGCTTGAAACGCTTTGCCAATCTCTCTATGTCGCGTTTCGTGACCAGAATCCAATCATAGGTGCAACAATAAGCCGGACATTTTGAACAGTCATAACGGAGCCGTACTTTCACAGCCTTGCCGTTGACCAATAACGTGTTGAGAACAGGTAATTCTTTTTTTGCCATAATGTCTGAAGACGCTTCGGCGCGGCGTCGCGTCGAACGGCCTTCTATCCTCTCCTTCAGCGCCGGGACATACTTATCACCATCGCCGAATGGCGGCAACCGATCTCGAACAAAAAGACTTCGGCGCGGGGAAAAAGCAGACTTGCCATCATCTTCCTACAGAACTTCACGGTAAAGAAACAGCGGCGCAATCCGACTGTTGATTCCTGGCTGACTCCTGGGGTGAACGTCACGAAAGAACGGCATTGATTGCAAGATCGAAGAAGCCGGGATTATACTGCGCCCGCCTTCGAAGTAGACCTACAGTCGTTGTTCAACCGAAATTTTCGCAACGGTTCTCGCCGGCCACGGAGAAAAGCCATGCGAGCGAAGAAGAAGCTGAAGTCAGGCCAGAACGGCACGAAAAGCCTGCTCGACAAATACGGCGAGCAATTGCTCTGCGCACGCTATCGTTACGACGAAGCGCGCGGGCTGCGTCACAAAACCATAGATCTGATAGTCGAAACCATCCCCTGGTCACGGCAGACGGGCGAAATTCCAAGCGAGACAATCGTCGGGTTGAAGATTGGTCTTCAGGAGGTTGAACTTCAAACGGCAGTCAGGCGGGCGAGAGGAAAGTGGAACAAAAAACTTCAGCTTCTGGAACTGAGGTACGACAAGGCCGTTATGCTCGATCTCGCATCCAGAATTGAGCCATCTACGCTGCCTGATAGTGGGAAGTACAGCATGCCTAATAGTAGGAATGCTGGCATGCCTACTATTAGGTAGATATGCCTATTATTAGGTATGCATGCCTAATAATAGGCATATCTACCATCTGTATAATTCATGTTATGCGGCTTATGGCAATGAATCGAAAGGTAAACTGAAGAACGTGAATAATCAGTAGATCACGAAATTGGTTAGTTAAGCAGTGGTCTCCGAAGAGCACCTAACTGTTTGAGTCCGTATAGTTTTTGCCAGTAATTGCGAAGCGTCGTTGCCAGCAGTTCCAGCGTCAGAAACACGCGCCGTTGGCGGCTGCCGTACTGGCGCAGCAAGCCGCAGTACCGTCGCAACAAGACGTACAGATTGACCAGCAACAAAGCTAAGCCGATGTACAACAAGCGCCAGGCATGGTTGCGAGTGCTGGTTCGTGCCCGCACTTGATGCACTTGGCGATAGCCACTTTCAATGCTGAATCGTCGCCGATAGGCTTGAAACACTTGTTCAGGTTTCAGTTCGTCCACACCGTAGACCGCATAGGCAAAGTAACGCACGCCTTTGCGTTTGAAACGATTGCACGAGTACTTACAGGCGATCACCACATCGGTCGAGTAACTGCCATCGGCGTTGCGAAAGGTGTAGCGTGTCCGATACCCGCTGCGCCCTCGACACAAAGTCTTGATGCCGTTCTCGCCGCGTTGCGGAATTGGAATGACGTATGGCACGCGGCGGCGACGCAGGAGCTTGAACACTTCAATGCTGCAAAAGGCTTTGTCAAAGTAACCGCGCTTGATGCGCAAACCCAGACGCCGAGCCTGATTCAATAAACGATCAACGACCTGGTGTTGCTTTTCGCCCGGACGAACAACTGTCAGAGCAACCGTCACGCGCCGGTTTTTATTGAGCAGCGCCAGTGTCGCGTAGGTATGAAACTTCGATGTCCCGGCTTTCGGCTGACCGCCGCGGACTTCGGTTTCGCCTTCTTCAACCACGCCGTGGTACGGAATCGTGATCCAATCTCCGGCCACTTCCCAGGCTTTGGTTCGCAGTTCCTGCCGCAATCGCGTGGGAAGCTGAGCAATCAGGGCTTGATTGATCTGCGCTTCCAATTGCTGCAAACCTTCGGCGCTCTGATCCAAAGCCGAAGTCAGATGCTCTCGCACCGTATTGCCAGAAGGCGCTGTTTCCAAAGACTGGCAAACAGATTCAACTGTTGTTTGCCCAACAGAAGCCGAGCCGAGCAATTGCCACAGCTTTTCGTTTGTCAATTCGCGGGCATTTATCTCCAAAGGGATATTCGCGAGCACGACTCCGAGTAATGCCTGCTGGACTTGCGCGTCAAAGTCCAGCAACTTATCTTCTGACTTCGGTTGGTTGGCGGATGGTTTTCTTTCGGTCTTTTTTGCATTGGAAGATCATCCGCTAAACCAGCCGAATTCAGCCACTTAAATTTTCACATTTCGTGATCTACTGATAATAGAAAACGAAGAGCATTTGGGCCAAAGCTCAATATACGTTCGCTATCCTGCGCTCCAATAAACGAACTCGGAGTAGTTTATCTTTTCGGAATGCTGCACGATGTTTTCGATTTTAAGATAGAGTCTATTCACGCAGGCTTTCCAGACTGCATTGCAAGACGACAAATTGCAGTTGACCGATGGGAGGAATTAAGAATCGAGTTTGAGTATAAAAGCAGAGCATTCGTAACTCATAAACATAATCCCAGCGAAGTTGATATTATTGTTTGTTGGAAACATAACTGGTCTGAGTGTCCTGAACAGATTGAGGTTATAGAGCTATCATCAATGATGAGCAGTATTGAGAGTATTGCTGAAGAGATAAAGGCTCCGAAAAAACTTACAGCCTATAATCAATATTGTCGGGAGAAGAGATTAGAAGGATACTCATTTGAAGAAATTGCCGAACTTTGGAAGCGTCGAAAGGATAAAAATGCCAGCGGGAAAAATGATATTCAGAAACCGTTGTCGAGTTGGCAGAAATTTTGTCGCGACCAAAGATTGAGGGGAAAAGAGTTTTCAGAAATAAGCAAGCTATGGAGGGAAAGAGAGAGGAAACAATAGTTCTTTTGTTAATATGGCCACCTAACATCTCGTTCAAGCCGAGGTTGTAAAGCAGGTGCTTTGTTCGGCTTCGCCTCACTTCAGCGCTGCTTTACAACCCGGCTTAACTCTGTTGTTAAGCTGCAGTGATTGCGTCCCCGGATTCATTCCAGGCGTTTGATTCTGATCAATGCCTGGGCTCCATTAGCGTCAACTCGCTTTACCACTGATACCGCAAGAGCGATGCAAATTTGAAGGATTGAGTTATGGCGAAAAAAACGAAAAATTGCGATCGGATATCAAGGCGAGAATGTCTGGTCGCGGGCGCCACATTGGCTGGCGGGCTTATTTTGCCGCCGCCACTAAGAGCAAAAAACCAACCAGGTCGCTTAGTCGGAGGAGAAAAAATGGACATAGCCCGTTTTGTCGAAGATTGCGTTGTTGCGAATCGGGAAACTGATCCCCAGGCTGCAGTGCTGGAGGTGCTCCGGCGGATTGTCCAAACTCCCAAAGCTGTTATCGCTGCGCTTGGCGAGCCAACTGAGGCGGGAATTCGTGTGCTACATCGGTCAAAGACCTTGACGATTTTCAGCGCAACATGGACGCCACAAATGAACTTGATGCCGCACAATCACTTGATGTGGGCAAACATCGGTATATACACAGGTCGCGAAGACAATATCATGTGGCGCAGAACACCTAAGAGTGTCGAGGCATTCAAGGCGAAGGCCCTTTTTGAGCGAGATGTAGCTGCGCTGCCCAGTGACGCCATCCATTCCGTTACAAATCCACTGCTACGATTCACTGGGGGTATTCACATTTATGGAGGAGATTTTTTTGATACTACTCGCAGTCAATGGAATCCGGAAACACTGGCGGAAGAACCATCTGATGGCGCTGTAATTCGAAGAATCTTCGAAAGTGAGAACAAGAGGATGCGGCGCAATAGAGACTAAATCAGACCACGCAACATTGGTACAGAGAGACCAACCGCAGGGGGTCGCAGAGGAACGCAGAGAACGATCCAGACAGGTCTTTCCCCTGCGTACCTCTGCGCACTCTGCGGTGGGTTGTACCAATCTTTGCTGTTCCGATTTAGACTGCGGATAGCCCGCAGTTCTCGTGTCGTCGTATGCTGATTCACAAAGAGGGCTTGCCGCTTAACGCCGGCGTTAGGCGGCGCAACGAATAGGAGGTTACCGTGGCAAAGGTCACTGGAATTGGCGGTGTTTTTTTCAAGAGCAGCCATGACAAGAGCGCACTTGCGGCCTGGTATCAGAAACATCTGGGTATGCCGCTGGAGAGCTTTGGCGGCGCGATTCTGAGATGGCCGGATGACAAAGCAGAGGATAAGGGGCTGACCGTATGGAGCCTCGCGGAAAAAGAAAGCAAATGGTTCAGCCCCAGCAACTCCGCTTTCATGATCAACTACCGGGTTGACAATCTTGACGAAATGATTGCGCAACTGCGCGCGGACGGCGTCGAAATCGTTCAAGGCCCCGAATCGCACGAAAATGGGAAGTTCGCGTGGATCATGGATCCGGAGGGAAACAAAGTCGAACTCTGGGAGCCGATGATCTGGGACGAGAAGAACAAGGTTGCCTGATACTTTCGGCCTAACCGGGGCGTTAGGCCGCAGGAGGAAACAGTGAAGCGAACATGGACAATCATCGGCGTTTCGGATGTCGCTCGCAGCTTTAAGTGGTATCAGTCGCTGCTCGGCCTGCCGGAGACCCTTCCTGCCCACGACTATTTCGGACAGATACTCGACACGGACGGAACCGTCTTGCTTTGCCTGCACCAGTGGGGCGCGCACGAGCACCCTCCGCTGGTCGGCCCAGGTCACTCAGGGCCTGGAAACGGATTACTCCTGTTCTTTCGTGTGGATGATTTCGACGAGGCATTGCCAAGAGCGCACTCTCTCGTGGTCGCCCTCGCAGAGGAGCCACACGTGAATCCAAATACAGGAACCAAAGAGTTCGCACTGCGTGACCCTGACGGTTATTACGTCATGATCAGCGCGCTCTCTGCGGCCTGACATGGTGTTAAGCGGTTGAGAGTGAGAGAACGACCATAAATAACTTGTTGAGCGTACGCTGAAAGACACCGCCAATCAGATGATAGCAACTGACGCTGGCATAAAATCTCCACAGAAAATAAGCCAACTGGCGGCGCAGGAAGAAGTTGAATAATCCTTAGCGCGCCCGCATGAATCTTGTCGTCGAACCCGCCTTAAATTCCTGAAACCGAAACTGCGCCGCCGTTGCGGCGAGCCATAATCGTTGATTGCCTTATCTCGCGCTGCTGTGGCAAACTCGGCGTGCTTTTACCATCTTCTACAAAGACGGGCTGTAACACACCTCTCAATCAACACGAAAAGGCGGCGAAAAAGAAACTATGGATATTGCATCTCTGTTTCGCAAAAAATCTGTCGAGCGGATTCAACACGACGCTGCTTCCGGTTTCGGCGACGCTGAACATGGCGGGCAGGGGCTGAAGAGAGCTTTGGGAGTGGTTGATCTGACCGCGCTCGGCATCGCGGCGGTCATCGGCGCGGGAATCTTTTCGACCATCGGCACGGCGGCTTACAACGGTGGGCCTGCGGTAGCGTTTCTGTTCGTCTTCACTGCAATCGCCTGCGCGTTCGCGGCGTTCTGTTATGCGGAGTTCGCTTCGATGATTCCGGTCGCGGGATCGGCTTATACATACGCCTACGCTTCGTTCGGCGAACTGATCGCATGGATCATCGGCTGGGATTTGCTGATGGAATACGCCATCGGCAACATCGCCGTAGCCATTTCGTGGAGCGATTATTTTACTGGGTTGCTGGCGGGTTATGGCGTCAACATCCCGCAATATCTGGCGATGGATTTCCTTTCGGCCTCGCGCGGGTTCGATAAGGTCAACGCGTTGCTGCAGGGCGGGAACACGCTCGATCAGATCAAGGCGATGGACGGGATGGGCGGCGCCATTGACGCTTATCAGGCCTGGACGACCGCGCCGATGATTGGCGGGACGCATCTGGTTTGCGATCTGCCGGCGCTGGTGATCGTCTTCATCATCACTGCGCTGGTTTACATCGGCATCAAGGAGTCGAAGACGGCGTCGAACGTCATGGTTGCGATCAAGGTAGCGGTGATTTTGCTGGTGATCGTGCTGGGCGCGTTTTACGTCAAACCCGCGAACTGGAGTCCATTTGCGCCGAACGGAGCGACGGGAGTTTTGAAGGGTGTGTCAGCGGTCTTTTTCGCTTACATCGGTTTCGACGCAATCTCGACTACGGCGGAAGAATGCAGGAACCCGCAGCGTGATTTGCCGCGCGGGATGATTTATTCGTTGATCATCTGCACAGTGCTTTACGTGCTGATCTCGCTGGCGCTGACCGGAATGGTCAGTTACAAGAGCCTGGCGGTCGGCGATCCGCTGGCTTACGTCTTCGGGCCTGAAGGCGTGAACATTCCCTGGGTCGCGGGCATCGTGGCAATCAGCGCAGTGATTGCGATGGCGACGGTGCTGCTGGTTTTCCAGTTGGGCCAGCCGCGCATCTGGATGTCAATGAGCCGCGACGGGCTGTTGCCGCCGATCTTTTCCGCCATTCATCCCCGGTTCAAAACGCCCTGGTTTTCGACCATCGTCACCGGCCTGGTCGTGGCGATCCCGTCGTTATTCATGAACCTGACGGAAGTGACCGACCTGACCAGCATCGGGACTTTGTTCGCGTTCGTGCTGGTGAGCGGCGGCGTGCTGGTTCTCCAAAATTCGAATCAGCGGATCGAGCGCGGGTTCAAGACGCCTTACATCAACTCGAAATACATCGCGCCTGCGCTGTTTGTGTTGATCTGGGTCGCGCTCTATTACAAATATCCTGACGCAGTCAGAAACCGGTTCAGCGCCACCGATCCGAATGACCCGACGGTGCAAGGCTGGGATGTGATCAAACACAACATCCCGCTTTACATCTATCTGGTTGGCGCGGTCGGGTTGCTGATCCAATGTTTCCGGAAAAGTCTCTCGCTGATTCCCGTGCTCGGCGTTCTGACCTGCGGTTATTTGATGTCGGAGCTTGGCTGGACTAACTGGCGACGCTTTCTGTATTGGCTCGTGGCGGGATTGATCCTCTATTTCCTTTATAGCTATCGCCACAGCCGATTGGCGGTCAAAGAGTAAAGACGGTTGCGATTGCGCAGGTGGGACAGTTTGGCAAATTGTCTCATCTGCCTGCTTTTTAATCTTTGCTCTCGCCGGCCAGATGAGAATTGCATAGCATCTAATTTTGTTTCGGAGTATTATTCGCCCACCTAATGTTCGTGCGAACAGATTGCCCAATAAATTCTGAAAGCCCAAACTGAATACTCAAGTCTCGCTGTGTGGCGAGCGACGCCCGGCGCAGCGCGGACTGCCCCCGATTCTCACAATCTGTTACTTGCCAATTTGAATTAAAAAAACTGTCCAAGCGTAAGGAGGAGTACGCCTTTATGCGCGACGTGTCGAAAAATATAAAAAAGTCACCCAGGTTTTCCTCGATGTTAAAGATGTCCGGATGGTGTCTGCTGGCTTTCGCTCTGATCGCTTCAGTCTCCATTTTTGTCTCGTCTTCGGCGGCTAAAACGCATCTGTTGCGGGATGTTTTTTCATCGCTGTCCCCCGGCGCATTTCAGAGCGCCGAGCCTGAGCAGGAGCCGAACGAGGCCATCGCCCAGGCCAATCCGATTGCGATTCCGGGTCAGAAGACAGGCTCCGCGAAATCCGGCGATGCGGCCCAGTTCGAGTTTATTTACAACAACGGGCCGAAGGATAAGATCGAAGATTTTTTCGTCTTCAACATTCCAACCAATCAGACGCGGACGCTGGACGTCACGCTCACGTTCGACAACGCCGCAGCCGACCTCGACCTGATTTTGTTCAAACAGGTCAACAACAACCTGTCGGCGATTGCGGTTTCAAACGGCTCAAAGACGATTGAGCGCATTACGCCGATCCGGACGCTCGACGCCGGAACTTATTTCATCGGCGTATCGGCCTTCGACGATCCGGCCAACAGCGCTTTGGCGAATTACACGTTGACCGTTTCTCCCAGCACGCTGCCGCCTCCGCCGGTAATTTCCAGCATCGTGCCTCAATCAGTGAACGCGGGCAGCGGGCCTTTTTCGATCACCGTCAACGGAGCGAATTTCATCCCCGGCGAATCAGTGGTTCGCTGGAACGGCCAGAACAGAACGACCACTTTTATCAGTGAGAGCCAGTTGGTCGCGTTCCTGTCGGCTGCGGATGTCGCGTCGCCGGGCACACAGTTCGTCACGGTCTTCAATCCGCCATCGCTCGGAGGGCCATCGGCGGCGGTTCCGTTCGTTGTGGTTCCCGCCGGCGTGCCCGCTCCCGAAGTCGAGCCGAACGAAACTTCGCAGCAGGCTACTTTTTTGCAGGCTCCGGGCAAACGCAACGGGAATGTGGCCGTCAGTGACGCGGCGGCGTTGACCATCAACGCGGGCGGCGCGAGCGATCCAATCGAAGATGTGTTTGCTGTGACGCTGGCGCAACGTTCGCGGCTCGACCTGTTGCTGACAGGCGCGAACGCGGGCGCCGACCTTGCGCTTTACCTGTTGCGGGAGACCGACAGCGCGGGCAATTTCACCGTCGTCGGCAACGCGCGATTCGGCGGCGCCGTGCAACGCGTCACGACTCCGACCATGCTTTCGCCGGGGCGTTATCTGGTAGGCGTTTCGGCGGTCACCGGCTCGTCGGCTTACACCATCGAAGCGGGCATTCCGGGCAATCGGCTGATGCAGGTGAACACGAGCAGTGTCTCGCCGAACAGCGCAGTCACCGTTCCAATCACGTTCTTTGCCGAAGGCGACGAAAATTCATTCAGCTTCAGCCTGAGTTATAAAAACGGATTGCTCGGCAATCCGCAGGTCTCGCTCGGCGCTGACACGGCGAACGCCACGCTCAACGTCAACACGTCGCAACTCGCCCAGGGACGCATCGGCGTTCAGATAAATCTGCCGCAGGGGCAAAAGCTCAACGTCGGCGGGCGCGAGATCGCCAGGGTTACGTTCAACGTCACCCCGAATTCGATTGCGGGCGCGACCACAATTCAATTTGGCGACGATCCCGTCGTTCGCGGACTGGTTGATCCGAACGGCGTCGCGGTGTTCGGAACTTACGCCAACGGCTCGGTGATTATCGTTCCCGGATTCGAGGCCGACGTGAATCCGCGTCCGCTGGGCAATGGAGCGATCACAATCGCCGATTGGGCGCAGATCGGAAATTTCGTCGCGGGAGTTGACGCGCCAGCCGACGGCAGCGAATTCCAGCGCGCCGATTGCGCGCCGAAAAACACGCAGGGCGACGGACGTTTGAGCATCGCCGATTGGGTGATGGCCGGGCGTTACGCCGTCGGGTTGGATGCGCCGATTGCGGCGGGCGGCCCCGCTGCGGTCGTCTCTTCGCTCGCCGCCGTTGAAAAAGAAGTTGACGAATCTTACGCGCAGCGCGTGGCCGAAAGCGAACAGCAGCAAACACGCGCAGTTCGTGTGGTTCCGGCGACGTTCAATCGTGGGCAGGCGAACACTCTCGCCATCGAACTCAATTCGCTGGGCAACGAAGCCGGCGTCGGCTACAGCCTTAATTTCGACACGACGCAGATGAGTTTTGTGAGCGCGGCGCTCGGTTCGGACGCCGCAGGCGCAGCCTTCAACGTCAATTCGACGGAAGCCGCGCAGGGGCGAGTCTTCATCGGACTTGTTTTGTCGAGCGGACAGACTTTTCAGGTAGGAGCGCGGCAGATCGCCACAGTCACGTTCAATGTTCCGCAGGCAAGCTCGCTCAACTCGACTACTGTGAGTTTCGGCGATCAACCCAAGCCGCGTGAAATCGTGGATGTTTCCGCCAACACTTTGACGGCGACTTTCACGCCCGGCGTGATCACGCTCAATCCTCAGATCAGTTCTGTTACGCCGACCCTGACCAGCCTCAATCCGGGCACGGTGATTGTCGGCGGCCCGTCGTTCACGCTGACCATCATCGGAACCGATTTCGTCAGCGGCGCGGTGGCGCGCGTGAATGGAGTTGATCGCGTGACGCAATTTGTCAGCCCGACCGAATTGCGCGCCTCGATTCTGGCGCAGGACATCACCGAGACCGGAACGATCAGCATCACCGTGCGCAACCCCGATCCGAACACGGGAGTTTCAAACGCCTTGAATTTGGCCATCGCCAATCCGGTTCCGGCGCTCACCAGCATCAGTCCGAATTCGGCGGCGGTCAACAGCGGCGCATTCACGCTGCAACTGACGGGGGCGAACTTCGTGCCCGGAGCGGTTGTGCAATGGAACGGCGCCAATCGCGTGACGACTTTTGTCACAAGCACGCAATTGACCGCGCAGATTCCGAATACCGATCTGCAAACGGCGGGCGCGGCCACGGTTGGCGTAGTCAACCCGGCGCCGGGAGGCGGGCAATCGAACACGGTCAATTTCACCGTCGCTTCGCCGAGTCCGATTCCGCGCGTCACGACGATCAGCCCGACGACGATTCAAGCCAACAGCCCGGACTTCAAGTTGACGGTCAACGGCAGCGGCTTCGTCAATTCGTCGGTCGTGCGGATCAACGGTAACAACCTGCCGACGACCTTCGTTGACGCGACGCAATTGACCGCGCAGGTCACGTCGGCGGACATCGCCAATCCGGGCAACGCCAGCATCACGGTCTTCACTCCACCGCCGGGCGGCGGAACGTCGAACGCGGCGATCTTGCAAATCAGCGCTCCGCCGAATCCAGTGCCAGCGATCACTGCGCTCAGTCCGAACACGGTAACCGCCGGAACAGGGCAGTTCACGCTGACGGTCACTGGATCGAACTTCGTGCAAAATTCAGTTGTGAAATTCAACGGTCAGGATCGGCAGACTCTCTTCGTCTCGCCAACCGAGGTTCGCGCGACGATCACAGCGGGCGACATTTTGAACGGCGGCTCGGCGACGATCACCGTCTTCAATCCGTCACCAGCGGGAGGCTTGTCGAACGCGCTGACGTTGACGATCAATTTCGCTCCGCCCGCGATCACGCTGCTCAGTCCCACTTCGGCTGTCGCAGGCGACCCGGCGTTCCAGCTTACGGTCGTCGGCACGAACTTCGCGCCCGGCTCCGTTGTGCGTTGGAACGGCGGGGACAGAACCACCAACTTCGTCAGCGTGACCGAACTGGCCGCGCAAATCACGGCGGCGGACATCGCCAATGTGGGTTCGGCGCAGGTCACGGTCTTCAGTCCGTCGCCGGGCGGAGGACTCTCGAACGCGGTCACGTTCAACATCAATCAAGCCGCTCGTCCAGTCCCGCGCATCACGACGATTGCTCCGAACAACGCGCAGGCCGGCGGCGCGGCGTTCACGCTGACGGTGACGGGGCAGAACTTCGTCTCCGATTCGGTTGTGCGATGGAACGGCGCGGCGCGTCCGACGACTTTCATCAACAGCACGCAAGTGACGGCGGCGATCCCCGACACGGACATCGCCAACGTGGGCAATGCGGTTGTCACGGTCTTCACTCCGCCAGCGGGCGGCGGTGAATCGAACCCGCTGACGTTTGCGATCAACGCTCCGCCGAATCCCGTTCCCGCCGTGACCACGATCAATCCGAGCACGGTCAATGCGGGTGGCGCGGCGTTCGTCCTGACGGTCAACGGATCGAACTTCGTCCCGGCGTCCGTCGTGCAATTGAACGGCGCGGCGCGTCCGACAACATTCGTCAACTCTGGTCAACTGACCGCGCAGATTCCGGCGACGGACATCGAGTTGTCCGGCACGGCGGCGATCCGCGTCGTGTCGCCAGCGCCCGGCGGCGGAACTTCAAACGAAGTCACGCTGACGATCATCAATCCCGTTCCGACGATCACTTCGCTTAACCCGAGCGTAGTCGCTGAAGGCAGCGGCGGATTCACGTTGATAGTGACCGGGACGAATTTCGTGCCCGGCGCGCAGATTCTGATCAACGGCGCTCCGCGCATAACGACCTTCGTCAACTCGACGCAGTTGACGACGAACATTGCGGCGTCGGAAGTGGCCGCGCCTGCGACGTTGAACGTGCAGGTGGTCAACCCCGCGCCGGGCGGAGGCGCGTCGAACACAGTCGCGCTGGAAGCCAAACGCCGCAATCCGGTGCCGCGCGTCACGACGCTTAATCCTGCAACCGTGCTCGCGGGCGGCCCCGGTTTCGTACTCGTTGTGAACGGAGCGAACTTCGCGCAAGGTTCGGTGGTGAGGGTCAACGGCCAGGATCGTCAGACCGATCTGGTATCTGACATGTCGCTGGCCGCGCAGATTCCCGCGTCCGACATCGCGGTAGGCGGAAACCTGACTATCACCGTCTTCAATCCCGCGCCGGGCGGCGGTATGTCGAACGTTGCGACGCTGGTCGTCACCAACCCCGCGCCGAGCATCACCAGCATTAGCCCCAACACGGCTGCTGCGGGCAGTCCTGAAATCACGCTTGTGGTCAACGGCTCCGGCTTCGTTTCGGCTTCGGTTGTGCGCTTCGCGGGACTCGATCTTGCGACGACGTTCGTCACAGGTTCGCAGTTGACCGCGCTGATTCCTCCTTCGCTTCTGGCTTCGGGCGCGGCGGTTTCGATCACCGTCGCCAATCCGTCGCCGGGCGGCGGAACGTCGAACGCCGCGACCTTCTCGATCACCAATCCCGCGCCCGTCATCACTGGCTTGAATCCGAATCAGGTTCTGGCCGCAGGGGCGCAATTCACGTTGACGGTCAACGGCTCAGGCTTCGTGAACGGTTCAATTGTTCGCGTAGGCGGACAGGATCGGCAGACGGTGTTCGTCAGCGCGACGCAATTGACCGCGACCGTGCTCGCTTCGGACATCACGGCGAGCGGATCGTTGAACATCACGGTGATCAATCCTGCGCCGGGCGGGGGCGTGTCGAACGGCGTCGCGCTGGCGGTCATCGCGCCAACGCCGACGATCAGCGGGTTGAGTCCGGGCGCGGTCGCGGCTGGCAGCGCGGCGTTCACGCTGACCGTCAACGGCAACGGGTTCGTGCCGGGCGCGGTTGTGAATTGGAACGGCTCCGCGCGGACGACGGCGTTTGTGAACAGCGGTCAACTGACCGCGCAGATTACAGCCGCCGACGTGGCCAACGTCGGCAGCGCGCAGATCACCGTCGTCAATCCCGCGCCGGGCGGCGGAACGTCCAACACGCTGAGCTTCACAATCAGCTCGCAGCCCAATCCCACGCCGACTTTATCGAGTTTGAGTCCAGGCTCGATTGCGGCGGGCAGCGCAGCTTTCATCTTGACCGTGAATGGAACGAACTTCGTGCCGGGCGCGGTTGTGAACTGGAACGGCGGCGCGCGAGCGACCACGTTCGTCAACGACACGCAGTTGACTGCGCAGATTTCCGCCGCTGACGTCGCTATTCAGGGCGCGGCGAGCGTCACAGCGGTCAATCCAGCGCCGGGCGGCGGCGCGTCGAACTCGCTGACGTTCAACATCACTCCGCCGAACCCCGTGCCGGTTCTGTCGAGCTTGACCCCGAACAGCGCCGGAGTCGGCGGCCCAGGGTTCAATCTGACGGTGAACGGCAGCGGATTTGTTTCGGGTTCGGTCGTGAATTGGAATGGCAGTGCGCGTCCGACGACTTTCTCAAGCTCGACGCAATTGATCGCCCAGATTCCGGCCAGCGACATCGCAAACGTCGGCGCGGCCAGCGTCACGGTTGTCAGTCCGGCGCCGGGCGGCGGATTGTCGAACGCTCTGACCTTCACGATCAGCGCGCAGCCGAATCCGGTTCCGGCGATTACCGCGCTAAGCCCGTCTTCGGCGATAGCCGGAGACGATCCTTTCACGTTGACCGTCACAGGAACCAATTTCGTCGCGGGTTCCGTCGTGCAATTGAACGGCGTCGCGCGCCCGACTGTGGTCGTGAGCGCGACTGAGTTGCAGGCCCAGATTTCGACGGCGGACGTGGCGAACGCGGGCGATCTGATAATCACTGTCTTCAATCCCGCGCCAGGAGGCGGCGCGTCGAACGCGCTGACGTTCACGGTCAATCAATTGCAGTGTCAGGTCGTCTGCATGCAATCGGCGCAGTATTATCTGCTCAACCTCTCGCGGCTGCCGCGTGGATACGTATTCATCGGCGGCGTGAATTTCAATAACCCGGTTCAGACAACCAACGTTCAGGACATCCGGCGCGCGTTGCAGGGCGGAACATCTCCGTTGCAGATGCTCAACCAGCAATACGTCGCCACTCAGTTGAGCGTGCTTGCGGTAAACGGATCGGTCTCGAACGCCATTCAGAACTCGGCGTTGCGCTGCTACGGCCTGAATTTCGCGCCGACGCAACTCGGCAACGGGTTCACGCTTTCGAGGAGCACGACGCTGGGCGAATTGCTGACCCAGTGCCGTTCCGCAATCTCCGAAAACAGAACCGCTGACATGACCACACTGGCGATGGTTCTGGCTCTGCTCAACGGCAACGATCCTACGAACCGCTGCGACTAGCGGGCAAAGTCGGACTGAAATGAAAAAGCCGCGGACGAGTATGAACTTTTCGGTTCACGCTCATCCGCGGCTTTTTTTATCGTCAAACGATCGGCCTACTGTCCTTGCAGCTTGCGCGCTGCGGCTTCGATCTGCGAAGACATCGCGTCGAGAGTCCGGCTGATGACTTTGATTTGTTCCGCAGCCTCAGCCCAGTTCTTCTGCTCAATCGCCTCGCGCGCGCCGGGCAGCGTCTTCACGCCGTAGCCGGTATAAAAGCCGGGCGCGTAAATTTGATGCTTGAACCATTCGCGCCGGGGCAATCCGGCATCCGACAAAAGCTTCCGTTCGGATTGATAGAGCAGCGTGTTCAACGCCTTCGCGTCCGCCGGAAGATCGCCGATGTTTGCGATCGAGCGAAGCGCGCGGTCGTAATCGTCGGCAGCCTGCCTGAGCCGCGCGGCTGATTTGCGCAGCGGCGAGATATCAGCTTCCTTCATGGACTGTGTGGACATCTTCGCAATTTCATCAACGTAGCCACTGACCGTTTCAGCGAAGTTCGTGAACTCGAACGGCAGAATCCGAGCGTCAGCCAGGCGCATTATCGCCGTGCCCGCCGCTTGCGCCAGCGTGCGGCTGCATTCAAACGTCGTGTCTGAAAATCGCGTATACCAGGCGAAGGAATCATAGACGGAATGATAAATGCCTCCGCCGCCTTCGCCGCCGAATCCGAGATTGAGCGAAGCGACGCCGAGGTGATCCAGGAACGCCGTGTAATCCGATCCCGAACCGAGCGCGCCGATGCGCATGTCGCGCCTCTCGCCATCGTCTCGACCTTGCCGGCTCCTGCGTGATCGCGCCGCTTCGAGGATCGAGCCTCTGCCTTTCGGATCGTTGACCGCGCGCGCCACATCGTTGATGAACCTTTCAAGCGTGTGCGAACCGCTCGCATTGAAAAACCCTTTGCCTGTGCTGTCGGAGTTGATGTAAACGACCGCCTTCTGCTTCAACTCCTCAGCGTGTTGTTCGGCCCATTCGGTCGAGCCTAACAATCCAGGTTCTTCGCCATCCCAGGCGCAGAAGACAATCGTGCGCTTCGGACGCCAACCCTGCTTGAGCAATTCGCCGAATGCGCGCGCTTCTTCCAACACGACGGCCATTCCGCTGACGGGATCGTCGGCGCCGTTGACCCAGGCGTCGTGATGATTGCCGCGTATGATCCATTCGTCCGGATAAACGCTGCCGGGAATGCGGGCGACCACGTTGTAAAGCGTGTGGATGCTCCAGTCGGAGACGACTTTCAATCGAACAGTCGCCGGGCCAGGGCCGACGTGGTAAGTGATCGGCAGCGCGCCGCGCCAGCTTTCCGGCACAACCTGTCCGCTAAGCGATTTGAGCAGCGGCAGCGCGTCGCCATACGAAATCGGCAGCACTGGAATTTTCATCAGAGTCTTCGCTTCATCGCGCGACAGGCGACGCGTATTTTTCGTCGCGCCCCAACCCGGAGTCAGCGGGTCGCCAGGATGAATCGGCATATCCATAACGCTGCCCCGCTGCACGCCATTTTCGTTGCGGTACGGGCCTTTCGGGTAGACATCACCTTGATAATAGCCATCCTCTTTCGGATCTGAATAGATGATGCAGCCGACCGCGCCGTGCTCGTAAGCCACTTTGGGTTTGATGCCGCGCCAGCTTGCGCCGTAGCGCGCGATGACGATCTTGCCCTTCACGTCAACATTCATCTTCGCCAACTGCTCGTAATCGGCGGGCACGCCGTAATTGACGTAAACGAGTTGAGCAGTCACATCGCCGTCGCCGGAATAAGCGTTATACGTCGGCAGTTGATTCTGGTCGCCTGAGTCCGGGTCTTCGGCGATGGCAGGCTCTTTCAACTTCGCCTGATATTTTTCCGGCGAAATCAATTCGAGAATGCGCTCCTTCGGCGTCGGAAACAGGACATCGAATTCTTCAATCGTGGCGTCGAGTCCCCACGATTTCATTTGATCGCGCATCCATTCGGCGTTGCGCTTGCCGGCGGCGGAGCCGATGTGATGCGGCTCCGCTGAAAGCAACCGCACGTATTCTTTGATCCTTTCTGCCTGGGGGATGGCGCGAAATTTCTCTTCCCAGTTTGATTCGTTTCTGTTTTGCGCCGCAGTGGCGGTGAATTCAGTCGCATTGACCGAAATAAATGTTGTGTTGGCCGCGAGCGCCAACACGATTGTCGCAGCCAGGCCACGATATAGAGATCGGGATCGCATACGTTCTCCTCTGTGATTCGTTTGAAGATGTCATTGAGTGATGATGTGTGGTCGAACGCGCGAGGCCAATAAACATGCGGCTTCGCGCGACGTGCGATTATCTTACGAGCGGCTGGCGATGGCAATGAACAGTCGCCGTTGACGAACACAACATGGCCATCTTCATCAATCGAGTGAGTGATGAACGAAGAGTGAATGATCATGAAGAAAAAATTCTTGACACATGTCACGAAGGAGTTTATAAGCTACATCTAGTATGTTAATTGCTCTAGACCACAAGGGATAAATCAACACTTCATCTTGTGGTCAGGCTATCAACGAGAGAAAGGAGAGACACTATGCCAGCCAAAAAAGCTGCTAAGAAGGCGCCGGCTAAGAAGGCCGCGAAGAAGGCTCCAGCTAAGAAGGCCGCGAAGAAGAAATAACGACTCTGTGCTTGAATCAGGCACAACATTGATTGTCGAGTCATTTAGAGTAGGGGTGGGAAACCACCCCTATTTTGCTGTCCGATTGAAAATGCCTTTCCCTGAAACGTCACGACTCGAACTCCCAATCCTCCAGGAACTCAAAGCCACTGGCGGCGCCGATCAATTGCGCTATCTTTACGACCGGCTGGCGCGATACTTTCCACAATTGACCGAAGCGGATTTGAACGAACGGAGCGAGAGCGGGCGGAGTCGTTGGCGTGGGATTGTTCAGCGCGCGGGACGGGAATTGGAAACCAATGGCGAACTGCGGCGCGAAAAATCCGAATGGAAGCTGACAGCCAAAGGCGCGCGCCGTGTTGAAGCCGAAGCGATGCAGTTTGACGCGCAGCCTGCCCCGTCTCAAGGCAAAAGCAAAACGCTGACGCACAAAGAGGCGCAGGCGATGCTGGTTGAGATCGGGTTGATGCTGGGAAAACACGCCGAGGCGGAGTTTGAACATTACGATGTCGTCTGGCGCGATAGCGCCTCATCGCCGCGATTGAGTCACGTCTTTGAAGTTCAGATTTCGGGCAGCGTAGACAGCGCGCTCACGCGGTTGAAGCACGCCTACGACGCGCAACGTTCGCGTCCTTTCCTGGTCATCGCTGATGAACGCGACAAGCGGTTCGCGGGAAAGCGGCTGACCGGCTCGTTCCACGAAATCTGGGAGACCATCACTGTGATTGGAGTAGGCGAATTACAGCGGCTCTACGAGGCGTTGCGCGCTAACGCTTCATTACTTGAAAAACTTACTACCAGGAATTGACAAAAACCGGCAGGATTAACAGGATTGAGTTCGGGAGTTTTGAGTCCCGATCATCTTGTTAATCCTGTCTGAGTTTTATGACGACCCCACTTCGCCGCCAATACCTCGAAATCAAACACCGCTACCCTGGAATGATCCTGTTCTTCCAGATCGGCGATTTTTACGAAACTTTTGATGAAGACGCGCACGTTGTGGCGCGCGAGCTTGGTCTGGCTCTGACGCGAAAATATTTCGGCAAGGGGCAGATGCATCCGCTCGCTGGCGTGCCGGTGCGTTCAATCGAAGGCCATCTGGCCAAGCTGATCAATCGTGGTTATAAGGTCGCCATTTGCGATCAGATAACTCCGCCGGGCAAGGGACTGGTCGAACGTGAAGTCACGCGCATCGTCACGCCGGGCACTGTGGTTGAACCGGGCTTGCTGGAAGGCAAGGCGAACAATTATCTGGCGAGCCTTTTCGTCGGCGATGGTTCGGCGGGGCTGGCGTTCGCCGATGTGACTACGGGTGAGTTCGCAGCGACTGAGCTTGAAGTCGAGCAGGCAATCGCCGAGCTTGAACGTTTGGGGCCGTCCGAATTGCTGACGCCGCGCAGCCAGCAAGCGCCCGATATTGAAATCCGCGCGATGACGAAGCTCGACGACTCGCAGGTCGAATTGAAGACGGCGCGGCGGGCGTTGCTCGAACATTTCGGCGTCAGAACGCTGGCGGCTTACGGGTGCGAAGATCGCCCGCTGGCGGCGCGGGCTGCGGGCGCCATCATTGTTTATCTGCGTGACACTCAGCCCGACGCTTTGGCCAATCTAGACCGGCTTCAAAGCTACACGACTGACAGATTCATGCGGCTCGATCCGCAGACCATGCGCAACCTTGAGATTTTTCAAGGCTGGGATTTCACCGGCGGCCAGCCTACCGGTTCGCTTGTCTCGACGATTGACCTAACTGCGACACCGATGGGCGGACGGCGATTGCGACGGTGGCTGCGCCATCCGCTGCTGGACGTTGTTGAATTGCGCGCGCGGCAGGACGCAGTCGAATGGTTTTTCAAGCGCGAAGCCGTGCGGGAAAAGATTCGCGCAGGGCTGAATGAAATCCTGGACATCGAACGATTGCTGGGGCGCATTCGGCGGAAGATCGCTGTGCCGATGGAAGTCGTGATGCTGGCGCGAAGCTTGCGCGCCGCGCCCGCGATTCGCTCCGCGCTCGAAAAACATAAGGCCCCGTCCGGTTTCATCAAGCCACTGAAAGATTGCGAAGACGTCGTTGATTATGTTTTGCGCGCGGTCACCGACCGACCGTCTTCTGATTTTGAAAGAGGGAACATCATCCGCGCAGGTTTTTCGGCTGAGCTTGATGAATTGCGTGGCGTGCTCGCGGGCGGGAAAGATTTTTTGTCGAAATTTGAAACGCGCGAACGCGAACGCACCGGCATCCGCTCGCTCAAGGTCGGTTACAACAAGGTCTTCGGCTATTACATCGAGATCACGAAGCCAAATCTGAAACTCGCGCCCGGCGATTACATTCGCAAACAGACGCTGACAAACGCCGAACGCTTCTTCACTCTGGAACTGAAGGAACACGAATCGCTGATCGCCAACGCACGCGAGCGCATCATCGAACTCGAAACAAATCTATACCGCCAGGTCTGCTCCGAAATCAGCCGTCATGCCGACCGTATCGCGCAGGTCGCCGCCGGCATTGCGCACATTGATGTTTGCTCCGCGCTGGCCGAAGCGGCGGCGCGGTTCAATTACGTCAGACCCGAACTCAACGAAGGCGGCGAGATTGTGATTACGAAAGGCCGCCATCCGATGATCGAACAGCGGCTGCCGGAATCGGGCAATGAAGCCGAGCGCCACTTCGCGCCGAATGACACGTGGCTTTCGAGCGGCGATGCGGCGAATGGAAAGTCGAATGACGCGCCGCAGATCATGCTGCTGACTGCGCCGAACATGGCTGGGAAGTCGGTTTACCTGCGTCAGGTCGCGTTGATCTGCCTGCTGGCGCAGATCGGCGGTTTCGTTCCCGCTGCGTCGGCGAAACTCAGCATCGTTGATCGCATTTTCACTCGCGTCGGTCTGCATGATTACACGCTGCGCGGCCATTCCAGCTTCATGGTCGAGATGATCGAAACCGCCACCATCCTGAATAGCGCGACCGCGCGGAGTTTGATCTTGCTTGATGAAGTCGGGCGGGGGACTTCGACCGCCGACGGGTTGTCAATCGCGCGCTCAGTGATCGAATTCCTGCACAACAATCCGCGCGTGGCGGCGAAGACGTTGTTTGCGACTCACTACCACGAGCTGACTGACGCGCCCGATTACCTGCCGCGCGCGCGCAATTTCCATCTGGCGGTTGAAGAGAAAGGCTCCGAGGTGCGCTACCTGCACAAAGTCGAGCCGGGGCGCGCCGAAAAAAGTTTTGGCATTTACGTCGCGCAGTTGGCCGGATTGCCCAAACCCGTGATCCATCGCGCGAAAGAACTACTCGACAGTCACAACGGCGGAAACACCCAACCAAGACCGCTCGCCGCCGGAGGCGCTCCTTTGCCCGCTGAGATACTGGATGCGCTGGTCAATCTGGAGATCAATGAGATGAGTCCGGTTGAAGCTCTGACAAAACTTTACGAATTGCAGCGGCAGGCGTTGAAGATGAAAAAGGAAAGTTCATCTCAAAAAAGAAAATCGGCGCAGGGTTGATGATTTACTCAATCAGAGGCGTTTTTCAGTTGTACCTGGGGCCTTCTGCCTCAAGTTGACTTCTGGTCAGACCATTCAGATAATCCGCTGGCCTGCGGTTATTGACGCGGCAAAATCAACTTCCCGCAGTTCGGCTTCCAAATTTCAACCAAGAGCAATGGCGCAGAAAAAGATCGTCTACGACGCAATTATTGTCGGTTCCGGCGCGGCTGGCGGCATCGCCGCGCACGTGCTGGTCAATCGAGGCTTGAACGTCCTGCTGCTCGAAATCGGTCCGAAGTGGGATCGCAACACGATCTTTCACACCGAACATTCGTGGCCTTACGAAATGCCGTTTCGAGGTTTGGGCAAGCCCGGCCAATACGACGGACTGTGGAAGGTCAGCGCGTACACCGAACATCTCTACGTTCATCCGCGCGTTGACCGCTACGCCACCGCGCCTGGTTCCGACTTTCACTGGACGCGTATCCACGCTGTCGGCGGGCGCACCAACACCTGGGCGCGCGTCAGCCTGCGAATGTCAGAATTCGACTTGAAGCCGAAATCGCTTCAAGACGGCGCGGGCGAGGACTGGCCGATTTCTTATCAGGACCTCGCGCCGTATTACGACAAAGCCGAAGATTTGATGGGCGTCTTCGGCACGCGCGAGGGATTGGCTGTCACGCCCGATGGGAATTACCACGCGCCGACTCCGCCACCACGCTGCGGCGAAGTTCACCTGATCAAAGGCGGCAAAAAGATCGGCATCCCCGTCATCCCGATCCGCAAAGCGATCATCTTGAAAAATCGCGACAATCGCGCGGCCTGCCATTTCTGCGGCCATTGCGATTACGGCTGCTCGACGGCGTCGCGCTTCTCGACGCTCGACACGATCATTCCAAAACTGGCCGGGCGAAAGAATTTCACATTGCGCACGGGCGCTGCGGTTCACCGCGTGTTGCTCGACCCGAAGACCGGCAGGGCGCGCGGCGTTGAGTTCATTGACACGAAAAACAAACTGACTTACGAAGCCCGCGCGAAGGTCGTCGTGCTCGGCGCGGGCGCGATGGAATCAACGCGCATCCTGCTCAATTCCAAAACGCGCCACCACGAAAACGGTCTGGCCAACGCTTCGGGTGCGCTTGGCCATTACCTGATGGACAATTTCAAAGCGGGGTTCGTCAGCGGCTTCCTGCCCGATCTGAAAGCGTCGGAAATTTTCAACGACGACGGCGCAGGCGGCGGTCACGTTTACATCCCGCGCCACACGAATATAAAAGGCGGGCGCAAAATTTCAGTTCTGCGCGGCTGGCAATATCAACCCAACAGCGGATCGAGCGCGTTTCCGGGTTACGCCAAACGAGTCGAAGGTTTCGGCTCCGATTTCAAGAAAGGAGTTCGTGATCTGAATCCATCGCGCGTCTCGCTGGCGGGCTTCGGCGAATGCCTGCCGTATTTCGACAACTACTGCGAGATTGATCCCGGTGGATTGAAAGATCGTTACGGCATTCCGCAGCTTCGGTTCAACGCCAGGTGGCGCGACAACGAATTGAAGATGGCCGAGTTGATGTACGACAACGCCGAAGAATTGCTGCGCGCCGCCGGCGCCGAGATCGCGCCGTACAGCCGCACGTTGCCGCCTCCGCCCGGCGACGCCACGCACGAAGTCGGCACGGCGCGAATGGGTGACGATCCGAAAACTTCAGTGGTGAATAAATTCAATCAGGCGCACGAAGTCAAAAATCTTTTCGTGGTTGACGGCGCGTCGTTCGTCTCCTGCCCGGAGAAAAATTGTACGCTTTCGATTGCGGCGGTTTCGTGGCGAGCCAGCGAATACCTGGCCGAAGAGTTGCGCGGGGGAAATCTGGTTTGAAAGCCCTGTGGCTAAAGATTCGGTAGCGAGAGTTGTTTCTTATCATCACACAGTTGAGCCTGATCTGCGTCCTGTTGTTCAGCGTGGCCGGTTATCTGGGCCATTTGAGCAAGTACGCTGAACTCGCGTCTCACTTTAGAATTCAATACCTGTTGGGTTCATCCGTCTGCCTGCTCGCCTGCTTTCTCTACGGGGAGTGGCGTTGGGCGTTTGTTGCGGCGCTGGGCGTGGCGATCAATCTGGTTGAGGTCGCTCCGTGGTACGCTGGCGTAAAGAAATCAGCGAGCAATCGAGATGGCGGGCGCCGCGTGAAGTTGATACTCGCCAACGTCAACTTTGAAAATACCGCGCGCGAGACTTTCATCGCCTTTGCGCAGAGGCACGCCCCGGACCTGTTGATAGTTCAGGAAGTGAACGCCGCGTGGTGCGATTCGCTGAAGGCGTTGCAAAGTCAGTACCCGTTCAGCGAGATGAAGCCGAGGGGTGGCGGGTCGGGGATGGCGCTTTACAGCCGCTTCCCGTTCGAGTCGGGGCCAATTGTTTTGCCGGAAGGCGACGCGCGGCCAGGCATTCTGGCGAAAGTGGATTTCGAGCGCGCCGTTGTGTCGCTGCTTTCGATTCATCCGCGCACTCCGATTCAGAATAGCCATTTCGAGTTGAGGAACAAAACGCTCGCGTCTGCGGCTGACTGCTTACTGAAATTGTCCGCGCCGAAAATCTGTGTCGGCGATTTGAACATCACGCCCTGGTCGCCTTATTACCGAAACTTCGCCAAACGGGCGCGAATGGTTCCTGCTGGAAAACGATTCGGCCCGCTCCCTTCCTGGCCGGCGGTTCTGTTTTTCAAATGGCTGATGATCCCGCTGGATCATTGCCTTGTCAGCGACGACATCAAAATTATTCAGGTGAAGACCGGCGAGCGGATCGGTTCGGATCATCTGCCGTTAATTGTCGAGTTTGAATTGGAGGTTGAGAGATGAAGAAGATTTTGACGATGACGATTCTTGTCTTGACGGGCGCGCTGGCTGGCTGGCAGGCGGCGACGTGGAACCGCTCGCAAGCCTCGGCGCAAAATTCCGGCGAGTCGAAAGCAGCGGCTGCTGAAGGTTACATTCTCGAACGCGACGCCGAAGTGGCCAAGCCTGGTCCCGCGCCGCACAACGGCCCAGGACGCTCGACCGGCTACAGCTTTTTCGAGAAGGCCACGAACTTCAAACAGGTATTCCGCAAACGTGTGCTGCATCCCGGCGCTGCGATTGGTTACCACCTGCAAAAAGAAGACGAGGTTTATTACATCCTCAGCGGAGAAGGCGTGATGCAGATGAACGGCAAGGAATTTCCCGTCAAGCCGGGCGACGCGATTCTCACCCGTCCCGGCAGTTCGCACGGATTGAAGCAGACAGGTAAAGGCGACCTCGCGCTGATCATTGTCTACGAGAAGCATTGAGAGTCATTTCGATTTCGATTTGATCATCCGCGCCGCTGCGGCTGCCGCGATGCGGACGCTTTCCGCCGCATCGGTCGCCGCCAGTCGTTCAAGCTTGCATAACGCCGGCTTTGCGCGGAGGCGGCCAAGCGCGCGAGCCGCAATCCGACGCGCTCCCTGACGTTCATCATCGAGCAGCCTGACCAAATCGCCAGCCGCATCTTCAACGCCAAGCTGCCCCAGCGCGTCACAAATCGCATTGAGCAAATTCCCGTTCGTCGTTTCGCCGAGCAGGATCAACAGATTTTCTCCCGCTTCTTTGACGTTCAAATCCTTGAGCGCGCCGATCACGGTGATCAAATCGTCGCGCTCGCCTTCGCGCAGATCGCGTAATAAATTCAGAAGGATTTTTCGGTCAGGCTTCGCTCCACCCTGTCGCCAGATTTCGACCTGCAGCCGCCAATCGCGCGTCATCTCGGACGTCCGAACCGGCGGCGTCTGCGGATCGAATCTCGCCGGCTCCGGCTCAACCTCGGCCGCAAAATCCCCAACGACGCCGATGATCTCCGCTCCGAACTGCGCCAGCCTGCCGTCTCCGATGCCTTTGATCACGCGGAGCTGATCGGGCGATTGCGGTCGCAGCCGCGCAATCTCTTCGAGCGCGCTATCGTGCAGAATCACGTAAGGCGGAACGTTGAGCGACGCGGCCTTTTCGCGCCGCCATTGTTTCAGCTTCTCGATCAAATCCGCGTCGGGCGTCGAGGTTGCGGCCTCGACGCTTGTCGTGGTCTTGCGCGGTTGAATGAACCCGGACAACGCCAACAACGCTTCGCCGTTCAGCGCTTCGACGCCGCGCTCGGTGATTACCAGGCACGGATACTCCTCAGCCGTCGTCATCAGCAATTGCTGTGCGATTAACTCATCAATCCACTTAATCGCCCTCTCCTGCGAGTGCAGTCGCAACGCGCCGTAATGTCCCGTCTGGTCGAGCTGCATCTCGACGAGCTTTTTGCGTTTGCTTCCGATCAAAACGTCAGCGATTGTCGTGCGCCCCAGGCGTCCGCCGAACTCCGCGACCGTTTGCAAAATGATTCTCGCAACATGATCCGAAGCTTCGCTTCCGACCATCTCGACAGGCCGTTCGGTTGGCGCCGAGACTTGAGAGGCCGTCGTCCGCGCCTTCGTTGCCGGAGCGCAGACATCACAGGCGCCGCAAGGCGGCGAAAATTTCTGGCCGAAATAGCCGAGGATTTGCGCGCGGCGGCATTTCGCATCCAGCGCGTAAGAGATCATCTCCCGCAATCTTTCTTCAGCGCGATGCCGCCTTTCGCGCATTGATCGAACCTCGATCTTCGGCTGAACGGCGTCCGGCTTCTCGATCAGATATTTTCCTTCCGGCGTGATCTGCACGCATTGCTGTTCGTAAAGCGATTGCAACGCTGCGTTGACGGCTATCTCCTGCTTCCCGCTGGCCGTCACCAGGTCGCCCGCCGCCACGGCCAGCGGATGAGCGTCGCGCAGCAATCCGTAAATCCGCAGCATATCTCCCGGTTCGGGATAAGCCTGTTCGAGCAGGAAGCGCTGAATGCGCACGTCGGGCTGCGAATAAAACAGCGTGCAGACGGCCCGCGCGCCGTCGCGTCCGGCGCGGCCGGCTTCCTGGTAATAATTTTCGAGCGAGCCGGGGACGTTGTAATGAACGACGCGCCGCACGTCGGGTTTGTCAATGCCGAGTCCGAACGCGACCGTTGCGACGATGATGCGGCGCTCGCCTTGCAGAAAGCAGCGTTGAGCTTCGTTGCGCCGCGCCGTGTCGAGTCCGGCGTGATAGAGGCAGACGTCGAATCCGCGCGTCCGAAGCGTTTCGAAAATTTTCTCCGCCTCCTTGCGCGTGCTGGCGTAAACAATCGCCGCGCCATCGTCCAGCGAAAGCAATTCGATCAACCGCGCGTCTTTCTCCTCGCGTCCGTCAATGTGGATCGCTTCGAGATGCAGGCTTGGGCGATTGAAATCGGCGATGATGCGCTGGACATCGGGCAAGCCAAGCGCGGCGACAATGTCTCGTTGAACCTCTGGCGTGGCCGTCGCGGTGAGGGCAAGGAACGTGGCGCGTTTGAGTTCGGGCAAACGGGCGAGCAGCGTTCGGTAGTGCGGGCGGAAATCGTGACCCCACTGGCTGATGCAATGCGCCTCGTCAATCACCACGAGCGAGATTTCGGCCTGCCGAACCAGTTGCTGAAAACGCGACGAATCGCAGCGTTCCGGCGCGATGTAAACCAGCTTGTAAGCTCCGCGCTCGATCTCGTTGTACCGCCGCCCGATCTCCGCAGGCTGTAGCGCGCTGCTCAAACTTGTGACATTCGTGAATCCGCGCCGCGACATCGCCTCAACCTGATCCTGCATCAGCGCGATCAGCGGCGAAATGACCAGCGTCAACCCATCGAACAGTTGCGCGGGCAATTGATAGCAGAGCGATTTGCCAAGACCCGTCGGCAATACGGCGAGCGTATGCCGCCTGGCCAGCGCGTTCTCGATCACCTCACGCTGGTTCGGACGAAACCGCTCGAAACCGAAATGTTGGCGCAATGCGCGCTCCAGCTCGTCCATGTTCGTCGTGGTTGGTGGTTGGTGGTTGGTGGTTGGCGGCCAAATCCAATCACACAACATCTGTATGATTGCGCGACTGTCAACTCTCAACTATGAACTCTCAACTGTCCTTTTATTGCTGGTTCTTGATTGCGAAAACAATTGAGAGTTGAAAGTTGAGAGTTGAAAGTTGATCTGGCTGCTCATCACAATTTTGCGAAATCAATCTCGACGGCCAGTTCGGGAATAGAATGCGCGCCGACCAGGATCAGCCAGTGTTTGCCCTGAAAAGGGCGCGAAAGACCGACAGCCAGATAGGTCGCCCGCTTGCCGTGTCGCAGAAAATCCTCGTCGCTGAGCAGGCATTTTTCGCCGCCGGATTTTTCAAGCATCTTGCGCCCCAGCGCGCGCACTCGCAGATCGGTGCAGCCCACGTCGTCAATCTCTATGTCGCCCACCTTGAACGTAGCTCGAACCGAAACGTCTTCGCCGCTCCGATTCATCGCAAACGAAAACGAGAAGCTGTCAGGTTTGATCAGCGCCAGCGAGCGGCGGCCATCGCCGTCGAGCAGCGGCAACCCGTCTTCGACATGCGCGGCCAGAAACCGCTCCTGCTCTTCGTCTGAAAGCTTGCGGATCAGTTGCGGCTTCCGCGTCAACTCCATCACCCAATCTTCGGTGTGCGGCGGCTGCGGCGTGTGCGAAGTAAAGGAGAACCGCGTCACGCCCAGATTGACCAGATGCGACATTCCGCCGTGAAAGAAATCTAGCGGCAGCAGACAGTAATCCGTCACCATCTCGCAGCGCGGCTTGCTCTCGGCGTGCGGGCGCACGGGCCGCACCCAGCAGCCGTCGGCGTCAATGCCCGCAGTGCAGACGCCGCCGTGCATTTTGGTCAACGCCAATGTGGTGATCTCTTTTGTGATGGTCACAGGTGTTTCACCTCCGTTCCGGGCGCGAGCGATTGCAGATATTCGCCGACCATACGCCGATGGCATTTATCCGCCGCCGGCTCGGCGCAAAGCAGACAGATCGAATCTTTCTTCAACAACTCTCGCGCTTCGGCTTCCGGCTTTCGCTCGGCCAGCAGACGATTGAAACTCTCTTCATAACGCGCCCAGTCGCCGCCCTTTTTATATTCATCGAGCAATTCGTCGGTCGGCGCGAATTCGGGATGATGCTCATAAGCGACGCCGAAGCCCTCTTCGAGCAGATAAGCGAAATCGGGCTGCTTGCTCCATCCCGCGAGTTGCGACGTGTTGCGAAGCCGCACGTCAACGATGCGCTTCACTCCCGCGCGGCGCAATGTCTCGACGAAATCGCGCAGGCTCTTTTTCGTAAAGCCGATGGTGAAAATCGTAGCCATAAATTTAAAACAGACTCGGCTGAGCCGGTTCGAACTCCGAGGCTTCCGACGCGACCACCTCGCCCGAATGCAGAATGTGTTGAACCTCGATCCCGCGCTCGATCAGCGTGCGCGTGATCAGCCAGTAACGATGGCAGTTTTTGTAATCGCCTTCGCTGCACATAAACGCCACGCGGCGATCAGCAGCCAGCGCCAGCAGCCGCTCGATGCCCGACAGATAAAGCGGCCATTGCGCGACCATCTCGTAATCAACCTTGCCGCTTTGGAAATAGAGCGATGGGTCTTCGGGGCGCCCGCCAATCTCTTTGCCCAGATAGACGTATTCGATCCCAACTTTTTCGAGAGAATGCTGCAAAGGTTCGCGGCTGAAATGCTGGTTGTAGCGGCTGTAAGGCTGGCTGCGCGTGTCAACGAGCGCACTAACTTCGTAGCGCCGAAGTAAATCAATGAAGGCGTGAATGTCTGCGTTGCTATGACCGATGCTGAAGAGTGTCATGGCCGAGGCGGATTTTAGGCTTGAACGTCTCGCAGCGCAATCATTCCGGCGCGCGTTCGACATCAACCAGAGCGTTGTAATCCGGAATGCCGCATTCGGGATCGCGCACGCCGCGTTTGACCAAGACATTGCCTTCGGGCCAGTGAACCTGTACATCGCCGGGCGCGATTGGCGCGATGCGGCAGCGGCCTTGCATCTCGCCAATTTCGCTGCGAAGCGAAATTGCGTCGCCATCGGCCAGACCTAATCGCCGCGCGTCTTCTTCATTCATCAACACGTCGTCGCGCCGCGCGCCGTTGAGCGGGTCGCGGTCGCGGTGGACGATGCTGTTGAACTGTTTCCCGCGCCGAGTCGAAAGCCGCAGCTTGCCGTTGTTCGATGGCCTCTCGATTTCGATCAACGAAAATTTCGCGCGGCCATCGGATGTTGGAAAATGCGGCGCGGGATTCCAATCGTCATCGTGCGCTTCGCACAATCGCTCGCCGCCCCATTGAATTTGATCGCCGGTCTTTCGCAAATGTTGAATGCCGTCGTAAGCGGGTACGGCGCGCGCGATCTCGTCGCGAATCGCCTGCGCATCATCGAAATGAATCAGATGCGCCGACGCAGGCTCCGCAACTTCAGCGATCAGCATCGGTATTTCCCATTCGGCTTTCGCCTCGCCGATGCGGCGACCTGGGATTTCGGGGCTGAAAAGTATTCGACGTTCGGTTGAAGTTTCCGTTCCGCCGCCGCGTTGTTCGTAGCGCGTCTCGGCAGGCAGCAGCAAAACCAGATCATTTGGTTCGACGAACATTTGCGGGCTGAGCACGATGTCCTGATGAATCCGCGTCGGGACGCGTTCAATCGCCTCGCGGACGTAATCCGGTTCGGGCAGCGTCTCGAGGAAATTTCCGCCGCTGATGTAAAACCAATCCACGCGGCCTTCGTGCGCCGCTTCGATCATCTCGATGGCATTCAATCCGCGTTGTGATGAGACATCGAATCCCCACAACTCGCGCATCCGCGCAGCGCCTGCTTCATTGACTGCGACTCCGCCCGGAAATTGATTCGGCACGCAGCCGACTTCCGCGCCGCCCTGCACGCCCGAATGCCCGCGAATCGGCATCAAGCCGCATTTTGGCTGTCCGATGAAACCGCGCGACAGAGCCAGGTCAATAATCGCGCGCACGTTCGCAACGCCGTCGCGATGTTGCGTGACGCCCATTGACCAGACGAAGACCGCCGTCTTCGCTTCGCCAAGCATTCGCGCGAATCGCAGCATTTCATCGCGCTTTGATCCTGACGCCGCTTCGAGCGATTCCCACGAATGATCGTTGAGTCTCGCTTTCAACTCATCGAATCCGTTCGTGTGCTGGGTGATAAACGAATCGTTCGTCCATCCCTGTTCGATCAGATGTTTGATCACGCTCGCGATGAACGCCCTGTCGCCGCCCGTGTGAACCTGGAAGAAAGCGTCGGCGATCTTCGTCCCGAACAGCGCGCTTTCAGTGACCGAAGGAATCCAGTAACGCTCCAGCCCAGGCTCGCGATACGGATTGATCACTGCGACGCGCGTGCCCTGCTGTTTGGCGTAGTAGATGTATTTCGTCGTCACCGGCTGATTGTTCGGGGTGTTGCTGCCGAAAAAGACTAGCAGGTCTGAGCCGATCCAGTCTTTGTAGGAACAGGTCGAAGCCGCGACTCCGAGCGATTGCTTCATCGCCACGGTCGAAGGCGCGTGGCAAATCCGCGCCGAGTTATCAACATTGTTCGTGCCGAGAAAACGCGCGGCTTTCTGCGCGACGTAATACGACTCGTTCGTCAGCCCGCGCGAGGTCAGGTAAAAAGCCATCCGCTGAGGATCGGTCGCAGCCGCGCGCGACGCAGCGATATTCAACGCTTCATCCCACGTGACGCGCGTAAATCCGCGCTCGCCTTTTCGCCGCAACATCGGATAAGGCAATCGCCCAAGCTCGCGCAATTCAGCCGCCTGCATCCGCGCGAGTTGATCGCCGTCTTCCAACCGCTTCACATCGAGCGCGGGCGCGGTGTTGAGCCGCATCAGATCGAGCCGAATCATGCACAGATGCACGCCGTCCATCGTGTAATCGTGGATGCCGGACGTGCCCAGCGCGCAGCCATCGCAAACGCCGCGCGTCAGGATTCGCCACGCGAAAGGCAATTGATCGCGGTTGCGCCAAAGCGCCTTCGCCATCTCCAGATAATGATTCGGCTTCACCTGACCGATGCCGTTCGGCGCAAGGCCCGCCCAATTCGATCTGTTCCAGATTGCCATTGCGGTCTTTGCTCCTCAGAGGGCCTCTGTGCACGCATCGCTTCCAGCGTGCGCTTGGCAAGAGGCCGATTGAAAGGAAATAGATCATTTGCCAAGCGCACGCTGGAAGCGATGCGTGCACAGGCGACACAAACTATCGTTGCCTGCTGATGCGGGAAGAATTCAATATCTATTTCCCAACAATAACGTCAGCAGATTATCCATGATTGTAGGATTGATTGGCAGGTCGCCGTGGCCTTCGCATCCGAAGAGCGCGTGCGCGGGCGGCTGTTTCATCAGGCGCGTGATCGCTCCGTCGGCTTCAGGCGATTCGAGGTCGAACGTGAGTCCGAACAGGCTCTGGCGCGTGACGCGTCCGTCGCCGGGGATGAACATTTTCCTGAAGGCTTCTTTGCGTAGCTTGCGTGGGATGCGGCGGGGATAGAAGAACGTCTTCGTTTCGCCTTTGACATCAAAGATCAACGCTCCGGCCAGCGTCGGCTCGCAATCGCCGCCGACCAGATGCAGCCGCAACGTTTCGGGCGGAGCGTCGCCCGCATCCAGAGCTTTGTGAAAATCGGCGGCGCGCTTCAGCGCCGTTCGCAGATAGCTCGCGCGCAGAGCCAGCGTCTTTTCCGCTTCGGCTTTGCCTTCATCCTCTCCGAATTTTTTGACCGAAGACTTCAACTCTCGATTGACCAGTTCAGGGTCAAACGCCGCTGACCAGCGATAACGCTTCCACGTTTCGGCGTCGAAAAGATCGAGTTTGATCGAATCGAGTTTGGCGTCGTAAAACCGGGCGGTCTGATTGCGGGGCAGAAGCTGATAAACCGATGGCGTCGTGAAGATCATCGCGCGGCCCAAGCTTTTGAACAGGTTGATTCGCGGTTTGTCCGCTTCGGTGACCGAGTAACCGTAAATCAACGAGCGCAGCGCGTCCATCGAACCGGCGTTCGGCGTCCCAAACAGGATCAGGCGATTGATGCTTTGCGCGCCGCGCCAATCGGGCTGCGGCTGTCCATCGCCGAGAACGTCGAGGTCGCCGTACATCGCAAAGTAGCGCGCGATGAGACCGCCCATCGAATGCGCGATGATGTCGAAGCGCAGATCGGGCTTGTTCGTTCGACGTTTGATCTCAGCGATCTTCCCGGCCAGCCTGCGCGCCGATTCGACGTTGTCGCGCCGCCAGTCGTAAGCGAACAGGTAATAAGTGTCGCGGTCGCCATCCGGCTGTGGCGCGTCAATGTTGCCACGACGATAACCGCCGTGATCTTCCAGCGCTTTGAGCAACGCGCCGTAGACGCCGATTTCGGGCAGGAACTTGATGAGATGGGCCGATTCGAGCACGCGCGTCGCCGCGATGTCGTCGCGGTTTTCGGCAAGAGTCGTTGATGTGATCGGCAGCGCCAGAGCTTCCTTGTCTTTCGGAAAAAGCTCAGGCCACAGCTTCTCGCCGGTCTTTTGATTGACCAGTTCGGAACCGGTGATGCCGGGGACGATGATGATCGGTGGTTTGCCGGTCTGTTTTGTTATCTGCGGCGAAGAGAAGATGCGGGGCAGATCGGGCTTGCTTGCTCTGAGCAAACAGGCGTTGGTCGCAATGAGCGCGAGCAGCGCCAGCGCGAAAAAGAAACCTCCGCGCAATCTCTGCGTTCTCTGCGCCTCGGCAGTGAAACAGGCTTTCGACATTCTCATCTACGATTCACAAAGCGATTGGTTTTAGAGCTTTCGTAGAACGATTGTTCGCGGAATCCCTTGCAGATCGTCGAGCAATCGCGGCTCATCCCACACCGCGCGATCAACCATGGCCAAGATCATCTCCGACTGTGTGTAACCCATCTCGCAGATCAGATGGCCGCCCGGCTTCAACCGCGAGGGAGCATCGTTCAACAAACGGCGGTAAAGACTCAATCCGTCGTTTGAATCGGTCAAAGCCACGCGCGGCTCCCAATCGCGCACCTCGCGTTGCAGCGTGGAAATTTCTTCGTCGGAGACGTAAGGCGGATTGGAGAGAATGAAATCAGCGAAGCTTTCCTCGGCGAATGCGTCGAGCATATCCGACGCGACGAAAGCGATTTGATTTTCGAGATTGTGGCGAGCGGCGTTGCGGCCAGCCACTCGCAACGCGGCGAGCGAGATGTCGCTGGCGATCACGCGCGCGTCGCCCAACTCCCGCGCGAGCGCGACCGCGATGCAACCGGAACCCGTGCCCACATCAACAATCACTGGCTTGGCGGCTTTATTTTGCTGAACCAGACGGATGGTTTCTTCGATGATCAACTCGGTTTCGGGGCGCGGGATCAATACGTCGGGCGTGACTTCAAAATCCAGTCCGAAAAATTCCTGATGGCCGGTAATGTATTGCAGCGGCTCGCCCGAAGCGCGGCGATGAATCATCGCCTGGAATTTCGACAGAACGTCTTCGGCGAGGCGCTGGTTGAAGTTGATGATCAGGTAGGTGCGATCTTTGCCCAACGCTTCGGCGAGCAGCGTCTGCGCGTCAAGCAGGTCGTTGGCGACCGACGCGGCGCGCAAATGCTCGCTGGCCTCCTTGAGCGTTTCAGCAATCGTCATTCTCTAAACGGTCGCGGCCTGCTTCTCGGTCTGCTCTTTCAGCTTTTCGGCCTGGAAGTGAGTCACCACCGCGCCGATCAATTCATCAATGCCGCCTTCCATGATTTGATCAAGCTGATGAATTGTCAGGCCGATGCGGTGATCGGTGACGCGGTTCTCTTTGAAATTGTAGGTGCGGATTTTTTCAGAACGGTCGCCGCTGCCGACCTGCGAACGGCGTTCGGCTGAGATGGCGTCCTGCTGCTTCTGGCGTTCGACTTCCAGCAAACGCGAACGCAGGATGCGCATCGCCTTCTCGCGGTTCTTGATCTGCGACTTTTCGTCCTGCATCGAAACGACTGTGTTCGTCGGCAGGTGAGTGATGCGCACGGCGGAATAAGTCGTGTTGACCGATTGTCCGCCGGGGCCTGAAGAGCAGAACGTGTCAATGCGGAGGTCTTTCGCGTCAATCTTCACGTCAACTTCTTCGGCTTCGGGCAGGATGGCCACTGTGACCGCCGACGTGTGAATGCGCCCGCTGGCTTCGGTCTGCGGCACTCGCTGGACGCGATGCACGCCCGATTCGTATTTCAGGCGCGAGTAAACCTTGTCGCCCTCGATGATCGCTTCGGCTTTCTGAATGCCGCCCAGACCGGTTTCCGAAATTTCAGTGACCTGGAATTTCCATCCCATTCTTTCGGCGTATCGCGCGTACATTCGCAGGATTTCAGCCGCGAACAGGCAGGCCTCTTCGCCGCCAGTTCCGGCGCGGACTTCAAAGATGACGTTCTTCTCGTCGTTCGGGTCTTTGGGCAGCAGCAGGATTTTCAATTCTTCTTCGACCGCCGCGCGACGCTCTTCGAGTTCGGGCAATTCGGCGGCGGCCAGTTCGCGCATCTCTTCGTCGTCGGCGTCGCGCATCAATTCCTTTGCGCCAGCAATATCGCCGTCGAGCTTCCGCATCTCGCGGAATTTTTCGACCACCGGCTCAAGCTCGCGGCTCTGTTTGGCCAATTTGGTGTAACGCGATTGATCGCCTATGACGGCAGGATCGGTCATCTGCTGCGTCAGTTCTTCGTAAGTTCTTTCGATGGCTTCGAGTTTCTCAAACATAAATTGGTGGTTGGTGGTTGGTAATTGGTGGTTGGCGGCGGCCTGGTTTGGCCAACCACCGTTCACCAACCACCAACCACCATTCTCAAGCCGCCGCCGCTTGAGCTACAGGTTCCGGTTCGAGTTTCAATGATTCTTTCAGCGCGTAGATCGCAACTTCCAGTTGATCGTCCGACGGTTCGCGCGTCGTCAGGTTTTGCAGCCACAATCCGGGCAGCGTCATCAGCTTGAAGATCGCGCCCGACTCCTTCTTGCCCGCCGCGCGGATGATTTCGTACGAGATGCCCGCGATCAGCGGGATCAGCGCGATTCGCGTCAGCATGTTGAGCGTCAGCGCGTCGAACTTGACCACCGAAAAGAGCACGATCGAAACCAGCATCACGACCATCAGAAAGCTGGTGCCGCAGCGCGGATGCTGGCGCGGATGGCGGCGCGCGTTGGCGACGGTCAAATCTTCGCCCGATTCCCAGGCGAAGACCGTCTTGTGTTCGGCGCCGTGATATTCAAAGACGCGCTTGATGTCATTCAGCCGCGAGAAGCTGAAGATCATCGCGATGAAAAAGATCATCCTGATCACGCCGTCAACCAGATTGAACGCGACCGACGGGCGCACAGGCTTCATGTAAGCCTGCATCCACATCCACGCTTTCTGATACCAGGCTGCGCTTGAGGCGGTAGCCTGATCAATCGCAATCTGCGGCGCATTTGTCCAGCCGAAGTAGATGAAAAGAAAGTTGGTCAGCAACAGCGGCAGCACGATGAAGAGCAGCACATTGAAGACCAGCGCAAATGCGATTGAGCCAGCCGCCGTCGCTGTCGCGCCGGCGCTCGATGATCCGATTTTTGATTTCGATTCAACACGGTTTGCTTCGGCGATCTGCGCGGGCGATTCGATAGCGTGCGCGGTCGTCATCAACGCGCCGGTTGCGGCGGCGGCCTGAACGGCGGGCTTTTGCTCCGGCTTCGTCTCTTCGCCCGTCTGATCTTCAAACACGACGGCGGCGGAGAAATTGAGCGCCTTGATGCCGAGCATCATCGAATGGATTAGCACGGCGCTCCCGCGCAGCACAGGCGTTTTCAGGATCGGATATTTCTCGGCGAGCTTGGGCAGCCGTTCGGATTTTGAAACTATGCTGCCGTCCTGCCTGCGCACGGCGACGGCGTATGAATTCGGCGCGCGCATCATCACGCCTTCAATCACGGCCTGCCCGCCGACGATGATCTCTTTTTCCTGACTCATACCGTTCTCCTTTTCGACCTTGCGAGTAGAGAAATTAAAAGCCACAAGCGCGGCTGCCGGGCAGCTTGCTTGAATGCAAGCTGGATTGCGACCGCACGTGTGGCTCGGATCTTTGCAGCTAACGATGGACGCTGTTGATTGCGGATTGCGGATTGTGGATTGCGGAATAGAGCCGCGCCCAGCGGCCTCTCAATCCTGATGTTGAATTATGTAGAAGCGAGTTCATAATCAATCCGCAATCCGCAATCCGCAATCCGCAATCAGGCGGAAGTCTTCTCGGTCTTCCTGCCGTACTTTTTCTGGAATCGCTCGACGCGGCCCGCCGTGTCAATCAGCTTCTGCTTGCCGGTGAAGAACGGATGGCAGTTCGAGCAGATTTCAACGTGAATCTCTTTCTGGGTCGAGCGCGTAGTCCACGAATTGCC